>R23__coassemble_115_pt1 | contig 59189 bp, 38 predicted proteins | sample R23__metabat2_high_PE_030 | metagenome-assembled genome bin R23 | reverse complement strand
CTCAAGCGTCTTAAACGTCTTAGCGTCTTTTTTCGAAAACACATAGATGCAGAGGAATAGATAGTTAATATATATTAATTATTTAATATATTATATATAAGGTTCGCGAGGCTTTGGTGTTGCGACCGACCAGTTATGTGCGTTTGCAGAAAAACTGAAAAGACGGTTGAGGCGTTTGAGACGCCTCGGAAATACTGACGAGCGCCGCGCAAGTCTTTACACTTTTTAACTAAACGTTCGCTGGCAATAACTTGTCGCCATGCGGTTTATTTTGTAACTTTGCATTGTCAAAATCAAGGTAGTCTCACGGCGCCACGAGACAGCCTGATAGCGATGCGTATTAGCCTGATACGGCGCCATATCAGCCTAGTACGGAGTACTTACAAGCCTAGTACGGAGTGCTTACCAGCCTAATAACGAGGCAGAAACGAGATAAAGGGGGGATAAGGATGCTAAAGGCTAAAGTAAAGTTAAATCAACGGGGATGGGTGAGAATTCTGCGAGGAATTGACGACAATGAATGTTAAAACAATGTCTGGGCTTGCTGCTTTCGAAAAGGAATTGCTAACTTTGTAGAAAATTTTATGATGAAGCGACTAACTATATCAATTTTTTTCTGACTATTGCAATGTTTCTTTCATTTTCTGCGTATATATAGGTAGAGAACAGACAATCATGACCGATAAAGAGACACACCTGATAGAGGGGTTGTGCAAACAAGACCCTAAAGCCCAGCAGCAGATGCTCGACCAATATGGCCGTGACGTCTATGCGCAGGTGATGCGACTCATCCCTGTGCAGGAGAATGCTGAGGAGGTGTATCAGGATGTCTTCATCAAGGTCTTCCAGAACATCGGGAAGTATGATGCGGAGCGGTCGTCGCTGAGGACGTGGATGTCACGAATAGCCTATAACGAGTCTATCAGTTTCCTCCGACATAAGGCCTTGCCCGTCATCTACTTCGAAGATAGGGGCCATGAGGCGGAGGCGCTGTCAGACGAAGAGGTGGACGAGACCTTAGGACACGCCAACCAGGAAACGGTACAGCTGATCAGGGCAGCGCTGAAACACCTGCCACCTGAGGAACGAGCGATTATCACGATGTTCTATTATGAGGAGATGAGCCTCAAGGAGATTGCTTACGTCACCGAGTCGCTGCCCACCACGGTAGCCTCGAAGCTGAGCAGAACGAGAAAGAAACTTTGTAAAATCATAAAAATGTTACAGTCATGAACGAGGACAAACTCAAAGCTTTACTACAGCAGGACCAGAGCCTGCGTGACGCCATCCGTCAGGAGGAGGCAGAGCGTCCTCAGATGCCTGCCGACCTCAACGCCAGGGTGATGCAGAAAATGGGTGTTCCCAGTGGTTTTGCCACTGAGTCTGACGGCAAAACCGCCAGAAACAAACGTCGCCGACTCTGGCCTTGGCTGGCTGCAGCCTGTGTGGCAGGCGTGCTGGTGGTGTTACTGATGCCTCCCAGAGAGTCGATGGGTGAGAAGGAGATAGTTGCCAAGGTGGAAAAGAAGGTGGAGAAAAAGAAGGTAGTGAAGCCTGAAACGCCGATAAAGGCATTGCCGGATGCAAAGCCCATCACTCCCGCTAAGCGTCAGAAACTGAAGATGCGCAAGCTGATAGCTCCCTCTACTGCCCCCCAGCAGTTGGTAGCACAGGAAACCGCACCTGTTGAGGCCATAGCGACGGAGCAAGTAGCGCAGGTCAAGACAGTTGTCCAAGCCAAAACCGTTGCTCAGGTCAAGACAAAGACGCTGACAGAGCGCGACATTCCCATCACTCGCCCAGAGAACTACCAATATACACCAGAGGAAATCGCCCTCTTGAAGAAGCAGGCCGACGAAGCCTATCTGAAGTGGGTGGAACTGGAACTGGAAATAGCAAAACACAATCAAGAACAAACAGCACAAAATTAAAATATTATGAAACGAATTATCGTTATGCTGCTCATTGCTTGCAGCGCCGTCACAACCATTAGTGCCGATCCGTCGGCCGCCCCTCAGAAGAAGCCTGAGACTGTTATTTTTACGCTGAACGCCATCATCCAGAAGTTTGGCCAGAACGAGGGACAGGTTTACTCTGTCAATCGCAATCCCAACACAGGTATCATTGAGTCAAGTATAAAAATCGTGCCTTTCCGCTGTTCGGCAAACCGCATCCAAAACGACAATGTGATGAATGCTGTGGCCATCAACTTTCCGAAAGAGGAACCTTTGGCATACCAGTTCCTGCATGTTCAGCCAGGCAGCAACGAGTTGTTCTCACTGAAGGTGATAACCAACAACGGCACGAATCAAAGCACGCAGCGTATTCGCACCAATAAAAACCAGGAGATGTGGCTGATGTGCTGCAAGAATCCTGAGAACCCGCAGTTGCGCGACGCTTATGCCATTGTTTGGGAGCATACTGACGAAATAGAAGGTACTATCTATATGATTTCTTCGCTGCGCCCCGATATGTACGAGAAGGCTGCCGAGAGCAGGATGTTTAAGATTGTTGGTCGCGTCGATGAGAATATCAAGGACTCGCTCTACAATATCTATATCGCTGAGTCGCGTGAAGCCCTCTACAATCTTGAAGATCATGAGTATGTAGCTTGTGTTCCTGTGGTCAACAAGCGCTTCGAGTGGCAGACAGAACTTACCAAGCCCTGTGTAGGTCGTCTGCGCTGCATCTTCCCTGACGGTGAGCTCTGCTCTGCATGGATTGATCTGGACTTTGTGCCTGGCGAGACTTATAACATTACCGTCCACAACGGCTACTACGATGAAGATAAGGACTACGAGCGTCGTGTAGGTCGCCAGTCGGGTCACAGCCTGATAGAACCCAATGCTGTCAAGGTGGAAGATAGTCAGTCTTTCAAGCCTACAGAGGTTCAGAAGATACAGTTAGAGCCCATCATAGAGCTTGCGAAGATGAAGATAGAAGAGATAAAGAGCCTCTACCAGCAACTTCGTTCAAAGAATCTCTCTTGGGTGAACAAGGGTGCAGTCTTCGACAACATCACTAAGAAGAATAAGGAGTTGGACAAACAATTTCAAGATGTCATCAAGGTTGTCAAAGACATAAAAATGCCCAAGAACGAAGAGTCGAAGGCGTGGAGCGAGCTGTATAAGGAAATCTTGAAATTCTATTCCGAGCAGAACAGAGGCCTTACAGAGATGTCAGGTCAGGCTCAGTTGCCCAAGTCAGCTCAGAAGACTCAGGAAACCGTCAACAAAATTATCCAGAAATACATGAACGAAATGAGTAAAACCCTGCTGCAATAGCAGTCCCCCAACACCAAACTATGAAAAAACTATTATCAACCATTCTGCTCGCCACCATCGTTGTGGCGGGCTTTTCTCAGGATAACGCGAAGAAGAAAGAGAAGAAGACGGAGCTGTATGGCTACATCATCGATACGTTTACCAAAGCTGCCGTACCACAGGACTCGCTGAAGGTCTTTGTGCTGGACACAGACTCCGCCTTGGTCGATACGGCAAGTGTCTATGGCTACCGTACCTACATGGGTTTCGATAAGACCTACTGGGAGGCTAAGGTGCCTGCGCGCCCAGGTAAATATATCATCAAGGCTACCCACACCGACTACGAGACCACCTACATGGACTACGAGGTGAAGCGCATTGGCAGAAATCGCTATTTCGAACTGCCTGCCCTGCGCATGCACCGCATCCAGCGTAGCAACTACGACAAGGACGGCGGCTCATTGCAGGAGGTGGTGGTGAAGGCCACGAAGGTGAAGATGGTATATAAGGGCGATACCATTATCTATAATGCCGATGCCTTCAACGTTCCTGAGGGCTCGATGCTCGACGGACTCATCAAGCAGTTGCCAGGTGTGGAACTGAAGGACAACGGCGAGATATTCGTCAATGGCAAGAAGATAGAGAACCTGACGCTGAACGGTGCCGACTTCTTCAAGGGCAAGAACAAGATGATGCTGGAGAACCTGCCGTACTATACAGTGAAGAACGTGCAGGTCTATGACAAGCAGACGCCCAAGAGCAAGTTTGAGGGGCACGACGTAGAGCAGAAAGAATATACGATGGACGTGGTGCTGAAGAAGGAGTACCGCGTGGGTGGTACGGTATATGTTGAGGGTGGTTATGGTACAGACAAACGCTATAAGGGCAAGGGTTTCGGACTGCGCTATTCAGACCATAGCCGTGCGGTGCTCTTTGGCGGTTCGAATAACCTGAACGAGTATATCGACTACGACCGCGAGGGTAATGAGCGTGGACGCACCGAGGCTTCTGGCGACCGCAAGGTACACCAAGTGGGTGGACTATGGACGCTGAACAGCGCGGAGGAGCGTGCCACGAATACGCTGGAGTATAACCTGAAGTGGGAGGACAACCACCAGGAGAGAAATACCCAGTCGGAGAACTTCCTGTCGGGTGCCAGCACCTTCGGACAGAGTGAGAATGTGAACAACAGTCGACCGTTCTCGATGAATGTGCGCAACAACTTCCAGCTGCAGAAACCGTTCTTCGTCTATTCGTGGCTGAACTTTGACTACTCTCATAGCCACTATGACAGCGAGGGTTTCTCACTGACCGCCCGCGACGTGCTGTTTGGTGACAAGATTAACCTGAGCCGTAGTCTCAGTCAGAGCCGCAGCGACCGCATGTCGCTGAACCTGAGCAACAACATTGAGTTCAAAATGCCGTGGGGCGACATGCTGGAGTTTGATTTCGGTGGCTATGTCAGTCGCTACTGGAATGCTCACTCCTTCTCGCAGAATCACTACACCTTTTATAATACGGGGACCATCGACCAGCGCAACCAGTTCAATGACAGTCCGTCGAAGAGCTACAGTTTTAACGGAACCGTGGGCTATCGCATCGCCCTTACGGAGGATTTGTATCTGACGCCTTCTGTCGGCACGACCTTCGACTGGAACAATAACGACAATCGTCTCTACCGTCTTGACTGGCTGGGACCTGACTGGGCTGTTGACGGACCGAATGCACTCGGCAGTCTGCCTACCGATGATGTGTTGCAGCAGGTTCTTGACCGTCCGAACTCTTCGGAGGAGGGACAGCGCGTGAATGCTCAGATATTGCGCCTGGCGCTCAGTTACGGTAAACAGAAAGAGGGCCGTTACATCTTCATCCATGGTTACTTCTCGGAGACGTTCCGTCGCAACCACATGACCTACGAGAACGATCAGGTGCAAGCTTCCGTGCAGAAGAACTACAATCTGCCACAGATGTATTTCAACTTCCAGTACTCTTTCGACAACTGGCACAAAACCATCAGCGCCTATGCACAGTGCTATCATAACATGCCGAGCATCCGTCAGTTGGTGGATATCAAGTCGACGGCCAATCCGCTGAACATCAGTCTGGGTAATCCTGATTTGGAACCGATGACCTATTGGACCTTTAATGCCAGCTTTCGCAGTCGTAAGGACAGCACAGACCAGCAGCTGAACATCAGCCTGAATGGTAATGTCCAGCGCAATGCCTTCGCAAATGCCTATACTTACGATGCAACGACGGGTATCTATACCTCGTGGACGGAGAATATCAACGGCAACTGGAACCTCAGTGGTAGCATCGACTTCAGCCGTGCTCTTGGTAAGAAAAAGTTCTGGCATATTGGTGGTAATCTGGGTAGCTCTATCACGCAGAGTACCGATATGTCGGCTATTGCCGGAATGTCAGAGCCACAGCGCAACCGTGTAACCAGCACGCGTCTGAACTTCTCGCCGAATGTGCGCTACCAGAAAGACAAGCTGACCTTCACCCTGCTGGCAGGCGGTTCATGGCAGCATTTCCACCGCAGCATTGCCGTTGACGGTTTGGCCGTCGATACCTATGACTTCAACTATGGCTTCAATGCCAACTACCAGTTGCCGTGGCACTTCACCATCGATACTGACCTGCAGATGCACTCGCGCCGTGGTTATGCGGAGGCAGATATGAACGACAACCGCCTCTACTGGGATGCCACGCTGACGAAGTCGTGGAAGCAAGGGCGCTGGGTGGCTAAGGTCAAGGGCTACGACTTGCTGGGAAAGGTATCGCAGTGGCAGTACTACGTCAACTCCAATGGTCGCTACGAGACGTGGACGAACAACATGCGTCGCTATGTGATGTTCTCGCTGGCCTACCGCTTCAGTCTGACGCCGAAGAAACAATAACATCTTTTATGGAAAGAAATTAGGGGAAATTGTGGGTAATTTTCCCTAATTATGATTACCTTTGCAGGCGGAATACTAACTAACGAGAAAACAACACTATGAGTATCAGGAAAATCATGTTGGCTACTGCCCTGATGGTGGCTGGCGTGGCAGTAGGCCAGGAGGGGCCCACGATGGGCTGGAGTTCGTGGAACACCTTCGGCGTGAATATCAGTGAGAATATTATCAAAGGTCAGGCCGATGCAATGGTCTCCAAAGGACTGCTCGAAGTAGGTTTCGACCATATCAATATCGATGACGGATACTTTGGTGGTCGCGATGCGGAAGACGGTCATCTGCTGATTCATGCCACCCGTTTCCCCAACGGACTGAAACCGGTGGCTGACTATATCCATGAGAAGGGACTGAAGGCGGGCATCTACAGCGATGCAGGAAGAAATACCTGTGGCTCGATGTTCAATGGCGACGTCACTGGTAAGGGCGTAGGTCTTTATGGCCACGACCAGCAGGATGCTGATTTCTTCTTCAAGGACTGCGGCTTCGACTTCATCAAGGTGGACTTCTGTGGTGGTTCCTATTATCATAATGAGGACCATTTGGTACTCGACGAGCAAGAACGCTACACGGCCATTGCGCAGGCTATCAAGAATACAGGACGCACCGATGTGCGCATGAATGCCTGTCGCTGGGCTTATCCTGGCACGTGGGTTGACAATGCCGCCTTCTCGTGGCGTACTACGGGTGACATCAATTGCAGCTGGGAGTCGGTGAAGGGAATCATTGCCGAGAACCTTTATCTCTCTGCCTATTGTAGCAAGGGCCATTACAATGATATGGACATGCTGGAGGTGGGACGCTCGCTGACGACAGAGGAGGACAAGACGCACTTCGGCATGTGGTGCATCATGAACTCGCCGCTACTTATCGGTTGTGACCTGAGAAATATCAAGCAGGAGACGCTTACCCTCCTGAAGAAAGAGGAACTCATCGCCTTGAACCAAGACCCCTTGTATCAGCAGGCCTATGTGGCTGCCCTTGTCAACGGTTGCTATCTGTTGGTCAAGGACTTGGAAGAGCTGAACGGTACGAAGCGTGCCTTTGCTGTGTATAATCCTAATGATGCTCAAAAAACTGTTCAGGTTAGTTTCGCTGACCTGGACATGGGTGGTCTGGTGAAGATGTACGATGCGTTTATGCCTCGCAATAAAAAAGAGGCAACTGGTAGCTTTGAAGTGACAGTTCCTGCTCATGGTGTTCGTATCTATGTTGCTGAGGCTGAGCAACGTCTGGAGCGCACCCGCTATGAAGCCGAGACGGGTTATATCAGTACCTATCAGGAAATCAAGAATAACCAGGCAGAGAAGACGGGCATCTATGAGACTGCCGACTATTGCTCCTGTGGCTATAAGGCTGGCTGGTTAGGACAGAGTGAGGCTAACGCTCTGGAGTGGCGTAATGTCTATAGCAAGAACGGTGGCGAGTACAACCTGACCATAGGCTTTATCTGTGGTGAGAGTCGTAACATCGCCGTCAGTGTGAATGGTGAGAAGGTAAAGACCCTCTCTTGCAACAGCGGTGGCTGGCAGAAGGTGGGTACCAAGACGCTTACTATCCAGTTGCAGCCAGGTCAGAACAATATCCGCCTGTCAAACGCTTCCAACTGGATGCCCGATATCGACTACATCGACGTTGTCTCTACTGCTCCTGCTGGCATCAGTAAAACAGTAAATAGTAAATTGTCCAATAGTCAAATATATGACTTGTCAGGTCGTAAGGTAACGACGCCACGCAAGGGTGTCAATATCATTAATGGTCGCAAGGTAACACACAAATAAGGACCGCTAATTATACAAATCTAACGAATATGAAGAAACTATTAACAACCATCCTGCTGGCCCTCATCGTTATGGTGGGGCAGGCGAAAGATGTGGTGTGGGAGCAGCCCACCATCGAGTATGGAAACAGTAACGGCGACGGATTCTTCAATCTCGCCCTTGATGTGACGAAGGTGGAACTGAAGGACAACGAAACCGTGGTGTATATCACCGCCCTGCAGCGTTCGGACTATCCTGACTTTAGCTTTCAGTTTGCTGGCGATAGTTATCTGAAAGTAGGGGAGCAGCGTTATACCATCACTTCTGCCGATGGCATAGAACTCAACAAGTTTGTACAGACGAATAAGGACTACAAGCGAGATATGGCGTTCCATTTCCCACCGTTGCCAAAGGACACTAAGGTGTTTGACTTTATCGAGGGCGACGGCCAAGGTGCTTTCCTGATTAAGGGCATCAAACCGGTGGAGGAGCGTTGGAAACAACTCTTCCCTTCCTACTGGCGCGACGACCAGGGCAACTGGAAGATTGCCTTCTTCGAAAATTGCGCCATCTACGATTGTAAGTTCTGGAACTACAAGAAGCGCGACGTGAACCAAAAAACTGGCGAAGCAACCATCGTTATGACCAATGGTAACGACGAGCTGAAGGTTGTGGTGGGTAAAGATAAGAAAGGTATGCGCACGATACAGATTGGCAACAATAAGGCTGTCTATTCGATGATTACCAGTCGTTTTCTACCAGATTATCCTACGAAGGACACCCGCACAGGTTTTGTGAACTCCGGCTATAAGGAGGATACCATCACCGTTGTGGGCTGGGTCAAGGATATGCCGGAGCAATTCAAGCAACTGAAGACTTTCGATTTCGGTTATCAAGACCTCTATACAGACGAACAAAAGGCTGTCTATGCCGACTTGGACGAACAGGGACGCTTTTGCATAAAAATTCCTGTCTTGAACACAACGGAGTTCTTCATGGACTGGCAACGCTGTTTCGTCCGTACTATGTTCGAGCCTGGCAAGACCTACTTCCTGCTCTACGACTTCAAAGAGGGTCGCCGTTTCTTCATGGGTGACGACTGCCGCCTGCAGAACGAACTCTTTAAATATCCGCTCGACTGGAAGACCATCAATATGTATGATGGACTGGAGACTGCCGGCAAGGGAGATACAGAACTCTTTGAACCATACATTACCTCGGTCGATAGTCTCATCAAGACACAATACGCCAACATCGACGCGCTCTGTGAGCAGCATCCTACGCTCTCCACTCGCTTTAACCTATACAGAAAGGGCAACACGCTGATGCAGCAGGCACGTGCCTTCGGTCAAGCCCGCTTCCGTGCCAAAGATATGCAACTCTCTGACCATGCCCGCCACTATGCCTACGACATGTTCTGGACGAAGATAGAGAAACCTTATACGCTGCACCGCGACCTCGGCGGATTCTTGAACGACTATATTGACGATGCCGTACGAGCACGCAATGGTGTATCCGCTTTCAGTCTCCGCGACCACTACAAGGAGTTCGCTTCCAACGACGAGGAACTGGCAGTGCTCACACGTTGGAAGAAATGGATTGATGAAGTGACACCCATCATTGATGCTGAACCCACCGTGGAGGCGAAGATAAGTAAATCACGTGAACTCGATTCGCTGAATGCCGGTGTGATGAAGGAGGTGAATAAGATTCTCGAAACACCAAGATCTCAGAAGATTGTCTATGGTGGTTTGCTCATCAGCAACTTGAAGAACCATCTTGCAGCACTCGACTCACTAGGTGCTGAACCGTTTATCAAGAACATCTGGCTCATCCGACAGGCCCTCAGTCATATTGACCATGAGCGCACCTCACTGGCACCCAGCGTTTTGGATACCATTAAGACAATGATCAACAATCCTATCTGCATAGCGATGATTGAAAAGCAGAACGACCACTATCTCGCCATTGAGAACCGCGAGTTTGACAAGCTGGTGCTCAAGTCGTCGGACAATCTCAAGGAAATCTCTGAGGGTGAAGCATTGCTGAAGAAGATCCTCGAACCTTATAAGGGCAAGTTCGTACTCTTGGATATCTGGGGGACGTGGTGCGGACCGTGTAAGGAAGCCCTTAGTCACTCTACTGAGGAGTATGCACGCCTGAAGGACTACGATATCCAGTATCTCTATCTGGCCAACAGCAGTCCGCAGACGGCATGGGAGAACGTCATCAAGGAATATAACGTCAGCGGTCCTAATGTGGCCCATTACAACCTGCCTGGCGAGCAACAAGATGCTATCGAACGTTATCTGAACGTCCATAGCTTCCCCACCTACAAGCTCTTCAACCGCAACGGGGAACTGCTTGACATCAAAGTTGATCCCTTCCACCTCGAAGAACTGGCACGATTGTTGCTGCAAATGAAATAAACGATGGAAAGACAGAAAGAGATATATCAGGTGACGCTGGTGGGCGGAGTGGTCAATGTGGTGCTACTCGTCTTCAAGTTCGTGGCAGGCATCCTTGGTCATAGTGCTGCGATGGTGGCTGATGCCGTACACTCGCTCAGCGACTTCATCACCGATATCATCGTCATTGTCTTTGTGCATATCAGCGGCAAGCCGCAGGATAAGTCGCACGACTACGGTCACGGTAAATATGAGACGTTGGCGACGACCATTATCGGTGTGGCATTGTTGGTGGTAGCTGTCGGCATCGTCTATGGGGGCATCTTGAAGATTGTTGCTTGGGCAGGTGGTGAACAGTTGGAGGCGCCAGGAACGCTGGCTCTGTGGGCTGCCCTCTTGTCAATTGTGTTGAAGGAGGCGGTCTATCACTATTCCATGATGAAGGCCCGCCAGTTGCAGTCGCAGGCTGTTGAGGCTAATGCGTGGCACCATCGCAGTGACGCCCTATCGTCCGTTGGTACGGCCGTTGGCATCGGTGGCGCTATCTTCCTTGGTCAGCGCTGGACGGTGCTCGATCCTGTAGCTTCTATTATCGTTGGTCTGTTCATCGTCAAGGTGGCTATCGAACTGTTGCGCCGTGGTATTGGCGACCTATTGGAACAGTCGTTGCCCGACGAGGTGGAGGAGGAGATACTCCGACTGGCTGGTTCTGTTGATGGTGTGAATATGCCTCATGCCTTGCGTACTCGTCGCATCGGTAATCATTATGCTATTGAACTGCATATCCTGATGGATGCCGACATTACGCTGCGTGAAGCCCACGACAAAGCCTCGGAAGTAGAGCAGCTTTTGCGTAGTCGATATGGTAGAGAGACCCATATTGCCGTGCATGTGGAGCCGCGATGATAGCGAAATTATAAAATATGATACCCAATGAAACAACTATTCATTCAACTATTCCTGATGGTGGCTGTGGGGGCAATGGCAGCTCCCATGAGCTCACCCAATGATAAGATAACAGTGACTGTTGACGGTCACGCTTTAAAAGTATGTTATGAAAAGCAGCAGGTGCTCGACATCGCTGAGGCCGGTGTCGACGCCATCGCTACGATAACGCTGACACAGCGTATCAAGACTGACTACCAGATGTTGACGGGTAAGCGAAGCCACTGTAGCAACGAAGCTAACGAATACCAGATTGGCACTACCGTGCTCCGTGTCTATAATGATGGTATTGCATTTAGAACATCATCCATCAGCCCTCAGCCATCTATCGCCTACCGCATTCCCGAAGGTACTCGCCGCTGGATGCAACAGTGGTGCGACTCTTATGAGGGTTTCTTTCCCCTGTCCACGACCTATAAGGTAGCCCCCGTACCATCGTATAGCGGCACCTTTAAATCTGCCGAGGGATGGAACAACCGCTGGGGATATCCGGCATTGTTGGAACCTGTTGATGGCACTTTTGTGCTAATTTCGGAGGCAAATATAGAGCACGGACAGAGTGCGTCGTGTTTGTATAACGACGGTGAGCTGTTCAAGGTTGTCGAGGCAGAGCATGTCGCTGGCGAAACCAGCGACCACACACCTTGGCGTGTGGCGATTATCGGAAAACTGGCTGATGTGGTGGAATCGACGCTGATTACTGATGTCAGTGATGCATGCAAGATTGCCGACACCAGTTGGATACAGCCAGGTGTAGTGTCGTGGATTTACTGGGCTTACAACCACGGCTCTAACGACTATAATATCATTAAGAAATATGTCGATATGGCGGAAACGCTCCGTCTGCCATACGTGCTTATCGATGCCGAATGGGATGAGATGGACAAGGTGGCTTCTAACGAGGGTAAAACCATAGAGGAAGCCATCAATTACGCCAAGTCAAAAGGTGTCAAGCCCCTTATCTGGTATAACTCGTCGATAGGGTGGGTTGATGGTGCTCCTACACCGAAGTACCGCCTGAACAAACCCGAAGACCGAGAGAAGGAATTCGCTTGGTTGGAGAAGATGGGGGTGGCTGGTGTGAAGATTGACTTCTTTTCTGGCGACAACCAGCGCAATATGGACTTCCAGCTCGACCTTTTAGAGAGTGCTGCCCGCCACCATTTGCTTGTCAACTTCCATGGTGCTACCATTCCACGTGGCTGGCAGCGTACTTGGCCGAATCTGATGAGTACCGAGGGCGTCTATGGGGCTGAGTGGTATAACAACGTAGCGACATTCACCAATAAGGCAGCCAGCCATAATGCTACGCTACCGTTTACCCGCAATGTCATAGGTCCGATGGACTATACGCCTTGTACGTTCAGCGATTCGCAGCATCCACATATCACGACCCACGGTCATGAGCTCGCATTGACGGTGCTCTTCGAGAGTGCCTTGCAACACTTGGCCGACCGTCCGGAGAGCTATCTTGCGCAGCCCAAGGAGGTACAGCAGTTCTTGTCAACGCTGCCTGCTGCTTGGGATGAGACCCGTTTCATTGCCGGTTACCCTGGTGAATATGTTATCATGGCGCGCCGCAGTGGTAACAAATGGTATCTTGCAGGTATTAATGGTACGGACAGTGTCAAGGAAGTTGCTCTCAACTTCAAAGGGAATAATGTTACATTATTGACTGATGAGCCTGATAAAGACCATACGTGGCGAATAGAAAAACAGAAAAAACTACCAAAAAGTTTTGTTTTTCAACCGCGTGGGGGATTTTGTTACATTTGGGAAATTAGATGAAACAAAAAAGAAAGCCACTTTAAATAAAAGTATATAACTTTGCACCCGGTTATTTGACCATCCGTTTTGTATGAAAAGATTTGTTTTAGTAGTAATATTATCATTAGTAGTTTGTTTTGTAACCGTTGATGCTGCTGGGAAGCGTCCCAGCAGCTCAGACGGATTTTTTGTTGAGAACCCGATGTTGTGGGCTGATGTGCCCGATCCCGATATCATACGCGTAGGCGATACCTATTATTTAGTGAGCACCACCATGCACCTGATGCCTGGTGCTCCGATTATGCGCTCCAAGGACTTGAAGAACTGGGAGACTATTGGCTACGTCTATGACCGTCTCACCGACTCACCTAAGTACGACTTGCAGGAAGGTACCGTCTATGGTCGTGGTCAGTGGGCAACTTCTCTGAAATACCACAATGGTCGCTTCTATGTACTTTTCGCTCCCAACGAGCGTGGTGCTATGGGCGACACCTATATCTATAGTGCTGAAGACCCTGCCGGTGAATGGACACTGGTATCGCGTATGCGTCACTTCCACGACTGCTCGCTGTTCTTTGATGATGACAACCGTGTGTATGTCGTCTATGGTACGGGTGAGTTGATGGAGCTGAAGCCCGACCTCTCCGATGTCATTGAGGGTACGCACATGCAGATATTCCAGCGTGAGGCCGACGAGACAGGCCTGCTGGAAGGTTCACGTGTTATCAAGCACAACGGTCGCTACTACCTGCTGATGATCTCCCACGTCTATGCACCGGGACGTCATCGCCGTGAGGTGTGCTACCGTGCTAACGATATCCATGGCCCATATGAGAAGACCACCATTCTGGAGTCTGACTTCGGCGGTTTCTCTTATCTGGCACAAGGTACTATCGTCGATTCACCCGATGGTGACTGGTACGGCATTATGTTCCAGGATCGTGGTGGTGTTGGCCGTGTACTGACGCTGTCGCCTGTCCGCTGGATTGACGGCTGGCCTATGCTGGGTGATGAGATGGGACGTGTACCTGACAAGGTACGTCCGTTAGTAAGTGGTCAGCCTGAGAAATCAATCATCTGCAGTGACGACTTCTCTGCTGAGAAGCTCGGTTTGCACTGGCAGTGGAACCATAACCCCGTCAATACTGCTTGGTCACTGACCGAGCGTCCTGGATTCCTGCGTCTGAAGACCAGTCGTGTCGTTCCCAACCTCTACCTCGCTCCTAATACGCTGACTCAGCGTATGAAAGGTCCGCAGTGTAGTGCTGTTGTCGTCCTTGATTTGTCACACATGAAAGCTGGCGACCGTGCAGGTTTTGCTGCTTTCAATGATGAGACAGGTGCTTTGATGATTAAGAAGGACGGTAAGAAGCTGACACTCTGTGCTGCTGAGCTTTCTGTCAAGCTGTCTCAGCGCGATAAGGTCGTTGAGGATGCCACAGAGAAGATAATTGAGAGTATACCATTAACAACCAATAAAATATGGCTGCGCATCGATGGCAATTTCGTGCCACGTACGGACATCGCTACCTTCTATTACAGTCTCGATGGTGAGAACTGGCAGAAGATGGGTAACGACTATCGCATGCGCTTCGACTGGCAACGCTTCTTCATGGGTTCGAAGTATGCCCTCTTTAACTTCGCTACCCAGAAAGTTGGAGGCTATGTTGACGTCGATTCATTTACAATAAAATAACTAACTATTTAATCAACTTTTGACAACTCCACTTTGCAAATGTAAAAGTTCTGCAGAGTGGAGTGTCTTTTTTGTGACATTATACAGCATATATACAAAAATGCGTGTCAGTTTTACGCTTTTCTTCCCCATCTTTTTTGTACCTTTGCACTCACAAAAATAATAACATAACCATACCATGTTCAATAATTACAAAGGATTCCATCTCGTTGATACGTATCACGCTATGCGCCATCAACGTAAATACCATCCTACCGATGGTACTAAACGCGTTGTCAAGATTGCCTTGGTAGCGCTCGTCACATTATTTCTCTGGAACATGCCGGCAGAGTGGTTTGGCATCGAGAACCTCACCGTTGTCCAGCAGCGCGTCATTGCCATCTTCGCCTTTGCCACGCTGATGTGGATTCTCGAAATCGTCAGTTCATGGGCCACGTCTATTGCTATCATGGTGCTCATGTTACTGTTCTGTACGGATAGTGGTATAGCGCCGATGGTCAATGAAGAGGAAGTAGGCAAGCTGCTCTCATACAAGGGCGTGATGGCCTGCTTTGCAGACCCCGTTATCATGCTGTTCATTGGTGGTTTCGTGCTGGCTATTGCTGCTACGAAGACAGGTCTTGATGCACAGTTGGCTAAGGTGCTGCTGCGCCCCTTCGGTACGAAGAGTGAGATGGTGCTGCTCGGTTTTTTGCTCGTGACAGGTCTGTTCTCGATGTTTGTGTCGAACACTGCCACTGCTGCTATGATGCTGACCTTCCTGACACCTGTATTCCGTCAGTTGCCCCCAGAGGGCAAGGGCCGTATTGCACTGGCCATGTCTATCCCTGTTGCTGCCAACCTCGGTGGTATGGGTACGCCTATCGGTACACCTCCTAACAATATCGCACTGAAGTACCTCAACGACCCTGAGGGTCTGAATATGGGTCTCGGCTTCGGTCAGTGGATGATGTTCATGTTCCCACTGGTTGTCCTGTTGCTGTTCATCAGCTGGCGCCTGCTGCTGAAGTTCTTCCCGTTCAGTCAGAAGACTGTCGAACTGAAGATTGACGGTGGCATGCAGAAGGGTTTCCAGTCTAAGGTGGTTATCTTCACTTTCATCCTCACTGTAGCACTCTGGCTCTCCGACCGTTTCACCGGTATCAACGCCAACACGGTGGCTATGCTTCCGTTCTGCATCTTCGCCCTGACGGGTGTTATCAATAAGCGCGACCTGGAGCAGATCAACTGGAGTGTTATCTGGATGGTTGCCGGTGGCTTCGCCCTCGGTTACGGCCTGAATGCTTCTGGTCTGGCAGCCAACGCTGTAGAGAGCATCCCCTTCGGCGAGTTCTCACCACTGATTATCCTGTTCCTGGGTGGTGCTATCTGCTATGTGCTCTCGAACTTCATTTCTAACTCTGCTACGGCAGCGCTGTTGATGCCTATCCTCGCTGTAGTTTGCGGTGCTATGGGCGACAAGCTGGATCCTATCGGTGGTACGGGTACCGTCCTCATCGGTGTAGCTATCGCAGCATCGAGCGCCATGATTCTGCCTATCTCTACGCCCCCGAATGCACTGGCTTTCGCTACGGGTTATGTCAAGCAGAACGATATGGCTAAGATTGGTGTTATCATGGGTGTTATCTCCATGGTTCTTGGCTTCGGCCTCGTTTACCTCATGGGCACACTGAAACTGATCTAATTCTTATAGATAAAATAGTGAGGCCACCAATAAATTTTGGTGGTCTCATAATTTTTTCCTAACTTCTCCGTTATTATTGATGATGAAGAAAGGATTGTTGGCTATTGGCTGTTTGCTGTTTGCTGTTAGCATGCAGGCACAGGAGTCGCAGGAAGTGTATAGCTTTCTGCGTTTGCCCGTCTCTGCCCATGTCGCTGCATTGGGTGGCGACAATGTGTCGCTGACCAACGACGATGCTACGGTTATCTTCCATAATCCTGCCCTCATCACCAATGTCTCCGACAAGACGCTGAACGCCAACTTTATGACCTATATGGAGGGTTGTACCACTGCCTCTGCTTCGTTTGTCAAGGCTTACAAGGAACGCGCTTCGTGGGGTATTAGCGGACAGTTCATGTCGTATGGAGAAATCAAGGAAACCACCGCCAGCAACCAGCAGACGGGTACTTTTTCACCTAAGGATATAGCTTTGGCAGGCTCCTTTGCCTACCTGCTCTCCGACCGCATCAGTGGTGGTATTACTGGACGTCTTATCTCATCGACTATTGGCAGTTATTCGTCGGCAGCCGTTGCTATTGACTTGGGCCTTAACTATCAGGATGTAGAGCGCGGCTGGTCGGTGTCTGCTGTTGCCCGCAATTTGGGTGGTCAGATTAAAGCCTATGACGACGAGTTTGAGCGCATTCCTTTCGACTTGCTCGTGGGTGCCAGTCGCCAGTTGCCGAACTCACCGCTCACGCTGCATGCTACGTTGGCACGTCTGAACAACTGGGACCAGGCATTTATCAAACACCTTGCTGTGGGTGCAGACATCCATCTCGGTTCTTCCATCTTTATCTCTGGTGGCTATAACTTCCGTCGCAGCAGTGAGATGAAGATTTATGAAGGCGAAGATACGTCTTCTAATCATGGTGCCGGATTGTCGCTTGGTGGTGGTATCGAACTGGAGCGTTTTAAGTTGACGGTCGGCTACGCGAAATATCACGTCTCCGCCTCCTCTCTCCTCGTCAACCTCTCCTACGTCTTCTAGTTATTTGCCTGGTATTTGGCTGGGGTAGTGCCGGTATATTGCTGAAACACCCATCTGTCTTGCTACGATGCCCAGCGTCAGATTGTGTTCACGATAGTGAGCGTTGGAAATCCATTCCTCGAGTTGAGAGTTGAAAGTTGAAAGTTGAGAGTTTTCTCCTTGAGTGGTATCGGAACTTCCCTCGCTTTTTGTGGAGAGGCCTTCCGCTTCCTCCACGCGCTCCACATCCTTGCTGACGCCATAGGTGTAGAGGCTGATGGTAGAATAGGAGATGGCGAAGAAGAAACCGATGGAGAACAGTACCAGCGGAGCACCCTGCATGAAGATGACTATCGGCACAATGAACGCCAGCAACGTCATCGCAGGCAAGACGCTACAACCTTCCGTGGCTCTCGCCATGAACAACGCGGGCATTTGTACCTATGCCAGCCCGTATGCCCTCGACTTGAGCAATGTGAATGCCTACGTTGTTAGTGACTATAACAGTGGGAATAGCACGCTGACGCTGACAAAGGCCACAGAGGCTCCCGCCAATATGGGACTGCTGCTGAAGGCAAAGGACGACGGGCAGAAGAATACAACCATCGCACTGCCACTCCAGGAGAGTGCAGAGGCGGTGGGTGAAAACCTGCTCGTAGGCGTTACTGACGGCGCGACCATCGTACACCAGACGGAGGGCTCGTACACGAACTTCATCCTCGCCAACGGCAAATACGGAATCGACTGGTACACGCTGTCTGAGGCCGGTACCATAGGAGCGAACAAGGCGTACCTGCAACTGCCTACGGCAGAGGTCAGCAGTGGTCGTGCATTCACATGGGTGTATGACGACGGCACATCCACGAAGATGGAAAGACCCACCCCCGACCCCTCCCTGTATGGAGGGGAGTGGTATGACCTCAATGGCCGCAAGCTCAAGGGTAAGCCCACAACGAAAGGATTGTATATCCATAATGGCAGAAAGGAGGTAGTAAGATGAAAAAGAGATATATGACACCCGCCATGCAGGTAGTGAAGATACAGCAGCAGTGTAAGCTATTGGCAGGTAGCGGTGAAGGCATCCATACCGATGACCCACAAATCCCCGGCGGCGCTCTCGCACCTGAATTCGACCTCGATGAGTTCGATTTCGATGAGTGGTAAACATCCTCGCTAACCAACAATCTTATCCCGTTTCTTGTGTGAAATGCAAGGAACGGGATTTATTTGTAGACCTAACAACCTAATGTATGGCAAGGGACTGTCATATCATAGATTATCCCATCGGTTACAATAGGATTCTAGTATGTTGTGGGAAATCTTTAGCTCCGTAGCAGTCTTGCGCCAGTCCTTGATGGCGGTACGAACCTCCTCTATGATTTCAGAGGCCTCCTGTTGTTCAAGCATATAGCTGCCCGAGGCTTGGAGTAGAGCAGAGGCATCCGACTGCTCGGTGTATTGGTTGATAAGCAAACACTGATTTAACTTTGTTCCTGGGTTGATGTCGTATGCTGGTGATAGCGTCCAGCCTTTCGGGGTGAGCAGGAAGCCGTGATTTCGGAAGTGATCGTCGGTATTGCCGAACATCACGTTGAATGCCACTCTGCGATAAAGCTCTCTGAGGTTTTGCCCAGCATCCACACATCCTTGAAGGATGAAATCAACGATGTCCAGATAGCCATTGCCAGTACTACTGCCAGCACCATCATCCAAGCCAAGTAGCGACATAGCAGAAGCAAAATGTATGCGACGACCATCAGCGGTTCTATCAAAACGCTCCGAGAGCAACAGGTCGCGGTCTTTTGAAATCTTGATGGTGCGCGTCTGAGCGACATCGATACCAGCAGCTGCTGCCAGCTGATGAGAGAAATGCTCAATGAGTTCAGTGTTCTCCAAATCCTTCTTAGAAGGAAACTTGGCCACATACAATTTACCGTCAGTATCGATGACATTAGCCTTAGGACGGGCACCGCCAAGTGATGTACCTGGGTCAATCAACTGGTCGAGCCAACGCTGCTCTGGCAACTCGTTACGTTCTTCGGCCGACTCGATCTCATGACAGGCATCGCATAGGGCTCGGAGACTCTCGATGGGTGGAACAAGATACTTTGAACTCGCATTGATGTAGTCTTCGGAGTCGTCACTTTTGTAGCGTATGCCGCCCATGCGAGTGAAGTCCTCAATACCGATGAGGTAGTCATAGTTGGTGAGCATTTGCACGGGTCTTCCCTCCGCTTGCGCCTGCAGACGTTCCCTACGGTCGAGCAACAATCGGCCCCAACGGTCGGGGAAAGAGTCCTTGACGAATCCAAACACACTATCCATGCTGCGAGGATGCTGCAATGAGGGCACATTCATCAGGTCGCCACTCAACACAATACCAGCGTGCTGTTTCAGCCATTCGTGCGAATACTCAAAGACAAAGTGATCCTTGCTACGAACACGTTCGTAGCCTAGGGTGCCAATCTCCTGCGGTGATGCAAGGAAATCGAAATCAGCATATACCGTAATCTTTTTCATTTGTGTAACAATTCTGCATCCTGAAGCTGACGGCCGAGCGCATCGTCAGCCGCGAGTAACGCAATGTCCTTTTCAAGATTCAGCGCAAAGAGCACTCGCGCATAAATACCCATGGAAACCGTAGGGTCGCCATGTTCCACCTTCGAGACAGTCAGTCGGGTCACTGTTGCCCTGTCTGCTATGTCCAGCATAGAGAGATGCCTGCGCTTGCGTGCCAGCATAATCTGTTCACCCATGAGCTGCAACAGCTGAGTTAAAGCTCTCGGCATCACCTTTCCGAATGTATTCTTGCCCATAATTGTATATTATTGGGTGCAAAGGTAAATAAAAATGTTTAATATAACAAACATTTTGCAGGTTATTTTGTGTTTTCTGTGCTGGGGGCGAAGATACAGCTAATACGGAACTGGGTACAGCTAATAAATAACCCCCTATACTTTTACTTCATTAGCAATAGCATCACGGCATTGCTCCATCAGCCATTTGGGAGTGCTGGTGGCGCCACAGATACCTACCGTCTCAATACCTTCAAGCCAGGCGGGGTCTATCTCGGCAGGTCCCTCGATGAGGTGGGTGTTGGGATTGACGCGCTGACACTCGTTGTAGAGCACTCTGCCGTTACTGCTCTTGCGACCACAGACAAAGAGGATGAGGTCGTGGCGGGCGGCAAACTGCGAGATGTTGGGCATGCGGTTGGCCACAGAGCGGCAAATGGTGTCGAAGCTCTTGAAGGTGGCGCCAGGGGTGATGTGCGACTGGATATAGTCGATGATGCGGTGAAACTCGTCGAGCGACTTGGTGGTCTGCGAATAGAGATAGATATCGCGGGTGAAATCGAGGTGTTCCACCTCGTCGAAGTGCTCAATGACAATGGCGTTGCCAGCCGTTTGCCCTACCAAGCCCAGTACCTCGGCGTGTCCTTTCTTGCCGAAGATGACGATTTGGCCATTAGCCAAATCATACTGCTTGCGGATGCGTTGCTGCAACTTCAGCACCACAGGGCAGGTGGCATCGATAATCTCGATGTTGTTCTGGCGTGCCAACTCGTAGGTGGCAGGTGGCTCACCATGGGCACGCAACAGCACTTTGACGTCGTGCAACTGCGCCATCTGCTCGTGGTCGATGGTGATGAGACCCATCTGTCGCAGACGGTCGCACTCCATTCCGTTATGTACAATATCACCTAAGCAGTAGAGGGTGTTGCCTTTGGCTAACTCCTCTTCGGCTTTCTGGATGGCGGTGGTCACTCCAAAGCAGAAGCCACTGCCGTTGTCAATCTCTATCTTGGGGGTCATGGGGTTAATGGGTCTGATGGGGTTAATGGGGTTAATAGGCTATTATAATAGGTATCGAGGAGTTGCTGGGCAGCAATGAACGAGGTCTGCTGACCAGCGAGGACGGAGTGCTCGGCGGCCTGTAACTGCTGGCGGATAGTGGGATTGTGGTAGAAGTTCAGGCGCAGCTGTTCGTTGATGGTCTCATACATCCAGTACTTGGCCTGTTCGTTGCGGCGATAGTCGAAGTAGCCGTTATCCTTGACGAAATCGACATACTCGTAAATCATGTCCCATATCTCTTTGATGCCTGTGCCGTAGAAACCACTGTAACAGAGCACCTTCGGCATCCAGCCACTCTCCGTCTTGGGGAAAAAGTGCAGGGCGTTGCGGAAGTTGGTGGCGGCCATGTGGCAGCGGTCCACGTTGTCGCCGTCGCACTTGTTAATGACAATGCCGTCAGAGATTTCCATGATACCACGCTTGATGCCTTGTAACTCGTCGCCTGTGCCAGCCACCTGCAACAGCAGAAAGAAATCGACCATGGAGTGGCAGGCGGTCTCCGACTGTCCGACGCCTACCGTCTCAACGAATATCTTGTCGAAGCCTGCAGCCTCGCAGAGGATAATCGTCTCACGCGTCTTGCGGGCTACACCACCCAAGGAACCGGCTGTTGGACTGGGGCGGATGAACGAGTCAGGATGGATGGAGAGCTTCTCCATGCGTGTCTTGTCACCCAGAATAGAACCCTTGGTGCGCTCGCTACTGGGGTCAATGGCCAAGACGGCAAGGCGACCGCCATGTTCCTTCAACACATGGATGCCAAAGGCGTCGATGCTCGTCGATTTGCCGGCACCCGGCACACCGCTTATACCTATGCGAATGCTGTTGCCACTGAAGGGCAGGCACTTGTTGATGACCTCCTGAGCCTTGGCCTGGTGGTCGGGGTTGACGCTCTCCACCAGCGTGACAGCCTGTGAGAGGATAGTGATATCCCCCTTCGTGATGCCTTCTACCATCTCTCCTGCCGTGAGTTCGCGACGACGGAAGCGGTTGCGCTTCAGGTAGGGATTGATGATTGACGGCTGTTCAACACCGCTGTTCACTTGCAAGCCTGCATATTCTGAGCTATTCTCTGGATGTTCCATATAAGGGAGTTAAAGGAGTTAAGAAGTTAAAGGAGTTAAGATGTTAGAGGACGTTGATCGTAATTGTGACTTTGGGATGGTCGGGGTCGTTTGTAATCATGAGGATACGTGGACGGGTGCGTACCTTCTTCAGGTCATCGCGTAGCGCGGTAATCTTCAGCGTGGTCTTCTCGCCAGGTTGCAACTTGCTCTTGCCTAACGACACCTTGAGACCACCCGTAAAGAGCTGCAGCGACGAGATATCGAGTTCCGTGCGTCCCTTGTTGGTAATCTCAATGATGTCCTTCTTCTTCGACTTACCCTCGAACTGGATGTCGCAAGTGGTCTTCGACAGTTGCATCTTCGGCGCATACTGCTTCTGTGCACTCGTCATACCCATGAACGAAGGCAACAGGACAGCAGAGACAGGAATCTCGTGGTCGGCACTGACCTTGTCACCAGGGTTCTCGGCCAGATAGACGGCACTCTGTGTCAGTCCATAGTCGTGCAAATCTTTGGAGTTGAGCGTAACGGTCAGCGTACCTGCACGACCGGGCCCTAAGCGCTCAGGCACCATCGTTGCCTTCAAGTAGGAAGGCAGGTGCATCAGGTTGGGCTGACAGACGGTGGTGCTGCTATTATAAATATGTATGAGCTGTACCTGCTGGTCGCCGCGGTTGATGTCGTCAAACTCCAGCTCACTGTGGTCGAGCAACAGGTTACCCATCGTGATAGGGTAATTGGCGCTGAGATCCTGATAGTCGCGCAGCACGATACCCTTCATGCGGATATAAAAAGGCTTGGCAGTGGCATTGGTCACCACGGCGGCCTGCTTGTCGAAATGTCCTAACTGTTGCGCATCGTAGGTCATGCGAATCTGGAACTTGTCACTCTGGTCGGTCTTGGGATATTCTACCTTGGTGCAGTTACAGTCGGGGCGCACCTCGTTGATGCGCACCTTCTTGCTGCCCTTGACACGGAACTCAAAGACGGCAGTGATGGGCTGTTGGTAGCCCGTACGACCCACGTCGACGGTGGTCTTCTCGATAATCAGCTTCTGTGCAGTAGCAGTCAGTACTGCCAGTAGCATAACGGGTATAATCAGTATTCTTTTCATTTTTCTGCAATATTGAATGTCATCGACGGTGCTGTGGCGCGATATTCCGGTGCATACGCACAACCTACGGTACAGGTGCCCGTCTCGTAGGTGCCAGCGCGGTCAATGTAGTATTCGGTCTCTATGACGTGCTTGCCTTTGGCCAGACCGCCGAAGAAGTAGTGTGTGGCATTGTCCTTGGGTGAGCAGTAGGCGCCATTGCGGTAACCCGACAGCTGGTTGACGGGTTCCATGCAGGCGGCACGACGGTCCACAACCTGTACGAAGTCGAGGTCGCGGCTGGTCTCAATGGTGATACGCACCTTGATGCGCTCGCCAACAGCCAGTGCGGATTGCGGTTTTGCAGCAATCACCTCGCGCTTCACGCTAATGCCACTTTTCGAAGCCTCAATCTCAGCAGTCTTCTGCAGGAACTGGGCATAGACGGCGCCCCATGAGGTGCCTTCGCTGGTCTTTGTGGCAGTGAAGGTGTGCTCGCCGTGGTAGGGCTGGGCAGTCTTCACGTAGCCGAGGCCGGCAGACGCTTTGCTGGTGTCAATGGGCAAACCATCGACCACAAGGGCGGTGGCAGATTGGCTGGTAGTCAGCGTGCTGCTATTGCCGTTAAGGAAGGCATAGATGGCATTGACGCTATTGATGGGCGTGTCCCACAGCTGGGTGCGCTTCTCCTGCAACAGCCAGCGGCGCATCTCATCGACGGTCTGCTGGTCGGCAGGTGTCACACGCTGGATAGCCTCGACAGCGGCTACCTCGGTAGGTATCTTGTAGTCGTACCACGAGTAGCTGGCGCGACGAGTATCGTAGTAGCGCCCCATCTCCTCAGTATAGACGGTATATTCCTTCAGACTCTTCACATACTCTGCAGCCTTGGTCTTCTCACCATGCTGGGCGAGAACGACGGCGGTGAGTGCCTTCTCATAGATGGTCTGGCGTTTGATGTCTTTCTTCAGCAGACCGATGAGGTAGTCGTTGGCGGCCTTCACGTCCGTCTTCAGTGTGCGTCCGTCGATGGCGCAGATGTAGAGCCAGCGCAGGGCGGTGAATGTCGGGAAGCTCTGGCGGTGGCCCTTCTTCTCCTCTTGTTTCATCTTCTTCACCATGTCCACCATTTCCTTGCCGATGAATTTGAAGGCGTTGTCGTAAAGCGGTGAGAGGTGGGTGGTGAGTGGTGAGAGACGCTGTAAGCGGGCAAGCATCTCAGCAACGGTGACGGTGATATAGGTGCTACCCTCCATGCCTGGGTACCACGAGAAGGAACCGTCGGCATTCTGTAGCTTCTGCAACTTCTCTGCGGTGGTTGTCAAGCGGTTGTTAATGCCATTCTCGTCGAAGAAGTCGGCGAGGCGCTGGCGCTGTTCGCTCTCCCGGTCGGTAGCAGCCACCCATGGGGTCTCAGTGAGCACGAGGTCCTTCAGCTCCTCGTTCTTCTCTAATTGCGAGTGTAGGGATGTTTCGCTTCCCTGTTCACGCTTCCACTGCTCAAAGATGCGCTTGGTCTGTGGGTTCTGGTCGAGGAGATGCTTCGCCAACAAGTTGCTGTAATAAGAAGCAGCCTGGTCAATGGCGCTATGCTCCCATGGCTGTCCGAGGGTCGGCAGACTCTGCACCATCAGCCAAGCGGGATTGTTGGTGTATTCAATAGTCAACTTCTGCTGGTCGGTACCCTGTGGGAAGAGCTTCGTGAGGTCGATGGTCTTCATACCTGCCTCATGCTGGGTGAAGGGCACCGTCTTGGTAACATATTCGCGATTGGGCAGGATGGGCAGGTAGTGCTGCTCGCCATCGCTGAAGCCGTCGCCAGTGGCAGTGACTTTGCAGATGAGCAGGCTGATGTCAGCGGACAAGCCGCTGACCGCGAACTGAGCGGCAGTGGAGCTGTTGGCATCGATAGTGAAGGGTGCTGCCTGTTCGCAGATGACCTGGTCAGTATTGGGGTCAATCAGCTGGAGCTTTGCCGTACCGCTGACGCTATGGTCAGTGGTGTTAAACAGACGGGCAGAAATGGTGGCATTGTCCCCCTCACGGATGAATCGCGGCATGTTAGGCTGTATCATCACATCTTTCTGTGCGATGACCTCGCCATCGATGTAGCCATAGAGCATGTCAACGGTGTTGGCAATACCCATGAAGCGCCATGTCGTCAGACTCTCAGGGAGGGTGAACGACAGCGTGACATGGCCGTCACCATCCGTTTTCAAAGTAGGATAACAGAAGGCTGTCTCGTTGAGATTCTCGCGGAGCTGTACCTGCTGTTCTACTTCTTCCTGCTCTTCTATATCTGCTGACTCCTTAGCTCTTAACAATTCACCCCCCTTGGCATCGTTGGCAACAACGACCTCCTGCAGACCATCGCTTGCCTGAGCGGCCATCGGTGCACTCTCCATCATGCCAGCCGACTTGGACATCAGCATGGTACGGGTGCCACGAATTCTGATGCCGTAGGGACGGAAATAGGGGAAGATGCTCTCGTCGAAGCGGCTGAACTGCAGTTGGTAGACATCGATGAGCTTCATCTGTTTGGTGGCAGATGCCCAGATGTTTCTAAATTCCGTATATTGCCAGCTGGTGCTTGGCTGAGAGAGGTAGGATGACGGCGCAAACGACCATTGATGGGGGGTAAGTGCATCGAGGCTCTTGTCGTAGAGCACAGCCATGAGACTGGCATCAGCGACAGTACCATCGGGCTTGTTAATCTTCAGTTGCCATTGCTCCTGCTGACCAGGTGTCAAGCGGTCGCGGAAGGTTGTCCACTGCAGCTTCAGTTTCTTATCGGGCATGGGACGACGGATGAGCTGTTGGTGACGGTAGCACTCACCATTCTTCATCCATGCGAAGGTCAGCAGCAGGCCGTTGCCGTACTCCTCACGGTAGGTGAACTGGCGATTGATGAGCTCACCATTCTTCTTGACGGCACCTTCCTCAATCTTCTGCTTGCCAGCAAAGAGACTATATACAATATAGGTGTTGGGATCTGATGAGCCAACCTGTACGGTGACGGGTGTGCCGTCGTTAGGGAATTGCTCATGAGAGCAGTAGAACCAGTCGTGGGTCTCCGTAGCAGGACGCTTGTCAGTCAAACTGAAGACCACGAACGTCTGGTCGATGCTGTCTTGGGCACAGATAGCCTCTATGCGGTGCTGGCCGCTTTTCAATTCATAGTTGATTGATAATGGACCATTAGCAGACCAATTCTGCCATTTGCCGCCATCAATGCGGTAGCGCAGCTTACCGGGAATCTCCTTGCCGGCGGCATTGCGACGGGTGAAGGTAATCTTGGGAAACTGGTCGCTGCGCACCTTTTCGGGGATGTCGCAGGTCAGTGAGGTAGCCTTGTTACCCAATGGCAATGACAAACTACCGTGGTGTGTCTCGCCTGCCTGGTCGGTGACGTCAGCATCGACGACAAAGTGGTAGAACATGGTGTGGCGACCTAAGTCTTCAGGCATAACGAGTGGCATGTCAACAGTAAACGAACCATCGTCAGCTGTAGTAGCATCGCCCTCGCTGACAACGACCTCACGGAGACCATCACCGAAGTAACCTCCCTGCCAGTAGCGACTGTAAGACATCCACCAGAAAGCGACACGACGCTTGACGGTATAGTGTACCTTCGCATCTTGGATGGGTACACCGGCATAGCTCATGGCCTTGGCCTTGGCATGTACGGTGTCGCCAGCTTGGTACGACTCCTTATATTCATCGAACTCCACCTGGAAGGCAGGACGCTTGTACTCCTCGACACGGAAACTGACGTTGCCGTTATTGGTACGGATGGAGTAGCGACCATTCAGCTTACCCGTAGGCAACGTGAACTGTACGCTGCACTTGCCATAGTGGTCGGTGGTAGCCTGCTGTTCAGCAACTACACGGAAGTTGGCATCGCGCAACTCAAACTTCACCGACTTGCCACTGACGGCGGTATTCTCTGTAACAGACAGCTCTTTCCATACGATGGCGGTAACAGAAACGGTCTGACCGGGACGATAGATAGCGCGGTCGGTAAACAGGTTGGTATGTTCGATGTTGTACTTACGCTCATAATAGCTGTAGGCGCCATACATGTTCTGATCAGGACAGAAATGGTCATTAGCGCTGTATGCAAAGACTCTTGACGGGTTCTTTGTACCAGTATAGACGGCTTCGCCTTGGCTATTGCAGGTGAGCACTTGAGTAGCTTCCGGAGCATTCCAGTTCTTACGGAACGACAGACGTACCGAGGCATTCTTGACGGGTTGTCCTGTCGTAGCATCGACAACCACATAGCGAAGGCTGTTATCGGGCTGTGCCTGTTGCAGGAGTCGAATACCAGATACAAAATACAGCTTGCGTATAGTCTCGGTATTGGGCAGGCTGGCAAACTCCAACATATAGACACCTGCTGGCAGACCCCGTAGTTCTATAGAATCTTTAAACACGTCGTAGTTGGCGTGTCCTGAGAAAGTGACGGTCTGTGCCAGTTCAGGCAATTCTTGCAAACCTGCCTTTATCTTCTTGTAATCATTGCTGTTTCCGGGGTCGAGTTGTGTGTCGCCAGCCAACGAGGTGCGATAGACACGCATGGTTAACTGGCTGATGTTACGCAGGTTTTTCAGTCCGACGGTCTGTGGCTTGCTTACCTCCTGGACGCGACGTTCCAGATAGACAGTGAACTGCGGAGTGGTCAAGTTGGTCAACTCGTTACGCATGTAGTTGGAAGTGGGCCAGGTACCCCAACGCTCCAAGGACTTTTGCAACCAGTTGTAGCGCTCGGCACGGGTAAAATCATCTACCATCTTGTCATAGCGACCCATGGCCAACTCAGCAGCCTCAGGATAGTCGCCAAAAATGGCTATGAGCGAGTCGTATTCTTCAATGGTCTTGGCAATACGGCTGGCAACAATACAGGCAGCAGGACAGTTGCCGACCTTCATATAATAGTCGTAGAGCCACTGACGTTCGTCCAACTCCAAACCCACGACGCTCAGCAGGTCGTGACCAAACACCTTACTGTCCTTGCCGCGCTCCACCAGCGGTTCATAGTCATTGGCCTTGACCTTGGCCAATAGGTCAGGATTAGCCATCGCTAACTGGCGATAGTGGTTGGCCTTGTCGGATGTTTCGTTGTCTATCGACGGGCTTAAGGAATAGACCTTATATAATACGGTGGCATAGACCATTCGCAGCACTTCGTCGGTGGTCACCTTGGCTTGTTGCTCAATGCGCATTATAGCTGGCGCTAGCGAGTCGGGCGAGATGTCCTGCTGCACGTTGGCTGTCAGCAGTTCGGCTTTGAGCAGTTGACCGTAGGCCTTCTCCTGCAATGCCTTGGTTTCAATCTTCTGCAGATGGGTCAGCGCCTGTCGTGGCAAGTCCTTGTCGCGGGCACTTTCCACCTGTTTCCACAATGCTTGATATGTCTGTGCGAACGTATTCATGGGCAACAGCAGCCATGCTGCTAAAACGACTAACAATGTCTTCTTCATAGTTTCTGTCGATTAAATAATGCACAAAGATACGAAAAACCCGTTAAACAGCCAAGCCATTTAACGAGTTTTACCAATAATTCATTTTTCTCAATCAGTGTGCATCTTCGCAACAATGCTCGTGACAGCCACTGCCAGGCGTCTCAAACTCCAGCGTAGAATGGCCGATGCCGTTCTCTTTGAGCAGGTGTTTCAGACGACCTTTTACCTCTTCCATCTGTTCCAATGCATCAATGACAACATGTGCAGTCAAGGCGTTGTCGGTTGTGCTGATAGCCCAGATGTGCAGGTGGTGAACTTCGTGGACATGCTCCTCGTTGGCCAGCAACTGTTGAATCTCGTCAGGTTCGATGCCTTCTGGCGTACCATCGACAATCAGACGCAGACTACTCGACAGCAGACTCCATGTAGAGAGCAGAATGATGAAGGCAATGATGAGGCTGACAATGGGGTCAACAACGTTCCACCCCGTCCAGGTAATAATGATTCCGGAGATAACGACGCCTACGGACACCAGCGTGTCGGCAACCATGTGCAGAAAGGCACCACGCACATTGATGTCACTTTTCTGGCCACGCATCAGCAGGACAACGGTGAGACCGTTGATAAGGATTCCCACACCGGCTGTCCAGGTGACGGCCATACCGTTGACGTCGGCTGGTTCGCTGAACTTATGAATACTCTCAATGACGATGCCGCCGATGGCTACCAACAGAAGCACGGCATTGACGAGTGAGATGAGTACCGTCGATTTCTTCAGTCCGTAAGTGTAGTGGGCTCCAGAGCGAACCTTCGCCAAGTGGAAAGCGATGAGTACGAGCACGAGGCTGAACACGTCGCTGAGGTTATGGCCGGCATCGGACAATAGCGACAGGGAGTTCTGTGTCAGTCCTACCAAGGCTTCGACACCCACGAAGAGCAGGTTCAGGGCGATGCAGAAGACAAAGATGCCGTTCATGGAGGTGGGCATCACATGATGATGGTGATGTCCGTGGTGATCGTGATAATGGTGTTCATCGTGATGTTCGTGATGGTGTTTGTGTGCCATAATTATATCGTTTTTGTTGTTTCACGCTGCAAAGGTAGGAAAACATTGCTGCAACCTGGTTGCAACAGCCCATGAATGCTGCTTTTCTGCAACCGTGTTGCAAGTTTTTATTATTTTGTTTTGGCTTTTTGCTTGCTTATTTGTATCTTTGCACCAAACTTAAAGTTACTACAATGATTAACCGCGAACTCTTAGAACCTCAGTCGATTGTCGTTATTGGTGGTTCGAATAATGTACATAAACCCGGTGGCGCCATTGTGCGCAACCTCTTGCAGGGTGGTTATCAGGGAACCTTGCGCATCGTCAATCCCAAGGAGGACGAGGTGCAGGGCATCAAGGCATTCCATAACGCTGCTGAGTTGCCACCCACCGAACTGGCCATCCTCGTGATAGCTGCGAAGTTCTGTCCTCAGTATGTGGAATTGCTGGCCAAGGAGAAGCAGACACGTGCTTTCATCATCCTCTCGGCAGGTTTCGGTGAGGAAACCCACGAGGGTGCCGTGCTGGAACAGCAGATTCTCGATACTTGTGAACAATATGGTGCAGCATTGATTGGTCCTAACTGCATCGGTCTGTTGACACGCTGGCACCATTCGGTATTCACTAAACCCATTCCCAACCTCAATCCACAGGGCGTCGACTTCGTTTCCGGCTCTGGTGCTACGGCGGTTTTCATTTTGGAGAGTGCTGTCGTCAAAGGCCTGCAGTTCAATAGCGTGTGGTCTATCGGTAACGGTAAACAGATTGGTATTGAGGATGTGTTACAGTACTTTGATGAGCATTTCAATCCTGAGACGGACTCGAAAATCAAACTGCTCTATGTCGAGAATATCTCCAATCCAGATAAGCTACTGTTCCATGCCAGCAACCTGATTCGTAAGGGCTGTCGCATAGCCGCTATCAAGGCTGGCTCGTCAGAGAGTGGCAGTCGTGCGGCGTCGTCGCATACGGGTGCTATTGCTTCGTCCGATTCTGCTGTTGAGGCATTGTTCCGTAAGGCAGGCATCGTACGTTGCTTCTCCCGTGAGGAACTGACAACGGTAGGTTGTATATTCACCCTTCCCGAACTGAAGGGTAAGCACTTTGCCATCGTGACGCATGCCGGTGGTCCTGGCGTGATGTTGACGGATGCACTATCGAAGGGTGGACTGATTGTTCCCCAAATAGAAGGTCCTGAGGCCGATGAACTGAAGAGTAAACTTCTCCCTGGTTCTGCGGTAGCCAATCCCATCGATATCCTCGCCACAGGAACACCAGAGCATCTGGGTATCGCTATCGACTATTGTGAACAGCAGTTCAAGAATATCGATGCTATTGCTGTTATCTATGGTACCCCCGGACTGACGAAGCTTTACGAGGCTTACGATGTGCTCCACCAGAAGATGCAACAGTGCAAGAAGCCAATCTTCCCCATTCTTCCGAGTCAGCACACCGCAGGTCCGGAGGTGGCGGAATTCTTGAAAAAGGGACACGTGAACTTCTCCGATGAGGTCACGCTGGCGACGGCACTCTCGCAGATAATACGCACTCCCAAGCCGGCACCGCCAGAAATGCAACTCTATGGTATTGACATCGTCCGCCTCCATAATATCATCTCTGGCATCAAGGAGAATGGCTATGTGTCTCCACAGACCGTTCGTGACATCCTTTCTTGTGCGAGCATCCCTCTTGTACCAGAGATGGTCAGCACGTCGAAAGACGAATTGACACGTTTTGCTGACCAGATGGGCTACCCCGTGGTAGCCAAGGTGGTGGGACCTGTCCATAAGAGTGATGTCGGTGGCGTGACGCTGAACATCCGCAGTGCGGAACATCTGGCGCTGGAGTTTGACCGCATGATGCAGATTCCCGATGCTACAGGTGTGATGGTCCAGAAAATGCTGAAAGGTGCCGAACTCTTTATCGGTGCCAAGTACGAGGAACGCTTCGGTCATGTGATGCTCTGTGGACTGGGTGGCATCTTTGTAGAAGTACTGAAGGATGTGTCATCGGGTCTTGCTCCGCTGAGCTACAACGAGGCGTACTCAATGATTCACTCGCTCAGAGGTTATAAAATTCTGCAAGGTACGCGCGGCCAGCAGGGTATCAACGAGAATAAGTATGCGGAAATCATTGTTCGCCTGTCCACGCTCCTCCGCTTTGCTACGGAAATCAAGGAAATGGACATCAACCCGTTACTGGCCGACCACGACGACATCGTTGCCGTCGATGCTCGCATCCTCATTGAGAAAGAATAGTGCTCACGCTGGTTTCGCCAGCGTGCCCCTTATAACACACCGACAAAATGACAGGAAAGACCGTCATTTTGTCGGTATTTCTTACTTCGGCACGTAGTTTGTTCGCCTACAGTTAGAAAACAAATAAATCAAATTAGGAGGACAGACTATGACATTAGACAAGTTTACCATTAAGGCGCAGGAGGCAGTCCAAGAGGCTGTCAACACTGCACAGCGCAATGGCCAGCAGACCATCGAGCCAGTACACCTGCTGGCAGGTGTGATGAATAAGGCGAAGGATGTCGTGAACTTCCTGCTGCAGAAGTTGGGAGTCAACGCCCAACAGATTGACATGCTCGTCCAATCGGAGTTGCAACACCTGCCTCGTGTGACGGGTGGAGAGCCTTATCTCTCCAGCGATGCCAACAAGGTGCTGCTGCGTGCGCAGGACTATGCCCAGCAGCAGGGTGACGAGTTCGTCAGCGTAGAGCCGCTGCTGCTGGCACTGCTGACGGATGGCCAGACGGCAGGCCGTATTCTCAAGGATGCAGGCATCACGGAGAAGGAGCTGCGCGCAGCCATCCAGGCTTTGCGCCAGGGCCAGAAGGTACAGTCGCAGTCGGCTGATGACAACTATCAGTCGCTGGAGAAGTATGCCAAGAACCTGGTGGATATGGCTCGTCAGGGTAAGCTCGACCCCGTGATTGGCCGTGATGACGAGATACGCCGGTTGTTACAGATTCTGTCGCGCCGTACTAAGAACAACCCTATATTAATAGGTGAACCTGGTACGGGTAAGACGGCTATTGTCGAGGGCCTTGCCGGGCGTATTGTCCGTGGCGATGTGCCTGAGAACCTAAAGGACAAACAACTCTATTCCCTTGATATGGGTGCTCTGGTTGCTGGTGCCAAGTACAAGGGCGAGTTTGAGGAACGTCTGAAGAGTGTCATCAATGAGGTGACGAAGGCCGAAGGTCGTATTATCTTGTTTATCGACGAGATTCATACGCTGGTAGGTGCCGGTGGTGGTGAGGGTGCTATGGATGCTGCCAACATTCTGAAGCCTGCACTGGCTCGTGGTGAGTTGCGTGCTATTGGTGCCACCACACTCAATGAGTACCAGAAATACTTTGAAAAGGATAAGGCTCTTGAACGCCGTTTCCAGACGGTGATGGTGGATGAGCCTGACGAGCTCTCTGCGATCTCTATCCTGCGAGGCTTGAAGGAGCGCTACGAGAACCACCATAAGGTACGTATCCAGGATGATGCCTGTATTGCAGCTGTCCAACTGTCAGAGCGATACATCTCTGAACGGTTCCTGCCAGACAAGGCCATCGATCTGATGGATGAGGCTGCTGCCAAGCTGCGTATGGAGCGCGACAGCGTTCCTGAGGAACTGGATGAGATAACGCGTCGTCTCGCCCAGCTGGAAATAGAGCGCGAGGCCATTAAGCGCGAGGGCGATGAACCCAAGATTGCCCAGTTGGATAAGGAAATTGCTGACCTCAAGGATCAAGAGACTCAGTTCCGCGCCAAGTGGGAGGGCGAGCGCCAGCTGATTAACAAGATTCAGCAGGACAAGCAGGAGATGGAGAACCTGCGCCTGGAGGCTGATCGTGCCGAGCGAGAAGGTGACTATGGCAAGGTGGCTGAGATACGCTACTCGAAAATAAAGACATTAGAGGATGACATCAAGTCGATACAGTCACAGTTAGCCTCTGCTCAGGATGGTAATGCGATGGTTCGCGAGGAAGTCACCGCAGACGATATCGCCGAGGTGGTATCACGCTGGACGGGCATCCCCGTCAGTCGTATGCTGCAGAGCGAAAGGGAGAAGCTGTTGAATCTGGAAGAGGAGCTGCACCATCGTGTCATTGGACAGGATGAGGCTATCACGGCAGTCGCTGATGCTGTGCGCCGCAGCCGTGCTGGATTGCAAGACCCCAAGCGTCCTATCGCCTCGTTTATCTTCCTTGGTACTACGGGCGTCGGTAAGACGGAGCTGGCCAAGGCGTTGGCTGAGTACCTGTTCAACGACGAGCAGATGATGACGCGTATCGACATGTCGGAGTATCAGGAGAAGTATTCCGTTTCACGATTGGTAGGTGCTCCTCCGGGCTATGTGGGCTATGATGAGGGTGGCCAGTTGACGGAGGCTGTACGTCGCAAACCGTATCAGGTTATCCTTTTCGACGAAATTGAAAAAGCACATCCTGATGTCTTCAATATTTTGTTGCAGGTGCTCGACGACGGACGTCTGACTGATAATAAGGGTCGTACTGCCAACTTCAAGAATACCATCATCATAATGACCAGCAACGCTACTCGTGAGCAGCTGCACCAGCTGATGCGTCCAGAGTTCCTGAACCGTATCGACGAGATTATCACCTTCCAGCAGCTGACCAAGGAGCAGATTGCCGAGGTGGTACGCCTGCAGATGAAGAAGGTGACGGATATACTGGAGCCTCAGGGCATCCACCTCGAAACCACCGATGCTGCTATCAGCTATCTGGCTGACGAGGGCTACGATCCAGACTTTGGTGCCCGTCCGGTGAAGCGTGCCATACAGAACCTGGTTCTCAACGATTTGTCGCGTAAGATTCTCGCTGACCAGATAGACCGTTCAAAGCCCATCATCATTGATGAGTTTGGTGACGGACTGGTGTTCCGAAATTAAAATAACATAAAATATTTGGTATTTTGCTCGGTTATTCGTACCTTTGCACCCGCTAAATTCATTTCGGTGGGTGCAAAGCATTTTTGGAGAGGTGCTCGAGTGGTTGAAGAGGCACGCCTGGAAAGCGTGTAACCGGCAAAACCGGTTCGCAGGTTCGAATCCTGTTCTCTCCGCAAGAACAGGTTCAAAGCTCCGAGGTAAGACCTCGGGGCTTTGTTGCTCTCTCCGCTTAATATAAATAATGGGAGGACTTTTATATTTTTATGAAAATTTGTTTGGTGCTGTTCTAGTTTATTTGTAACTTTGCAGGGAATAAATCAAAAAACAGACTACTAAGCAGATTGTGCTAATGAAGAACAAAAAGTATTTTTTTGCTGTTGACCTTGGCGCCACCAGCGGAAGAACCATATTAGGTTCTCTGGAGGACGGGAGGTTGGAGCAGGAGGAGCTGACCCGTTTCCCTAATAATCTTATAGAGACAGGCGGCCATTTCTATTGGGATATCTATGCCCTCTATCTTGAGATGATCAAAGGGTTGCAGGAGGTGGCACGCCGTAAGGTACAGTTGACTTCCATCGGTATTGATACCTGGGGCGTCGACTTCGTGTTTGTTGCGGATGACAATGCCATCCTGCGTAATCCTAGGGCCTATCGTGATCCCCATACCTTTGGGCGGATGGAGCAGTATTTCGAACAGGTAATGGATCGCAAGGCGGTCTATGACCTTACAGGTATCCAGTTTATGAACTTTAACTCGCTGTTCCAGTTGTATGCCATGCGGCAAGACGGGAATGTGGCATTAGCTATAGCGAAGAAGATCCTTTTCCTCCCTGATGCCTTGAGCTGGATGCTGACAGGGGAGGCGGTATGTGAGTATACTATTGCCTCTACGTCGCAGATGCTCAACCCGCAGACGGGTGATTTAGACGAGCGCCTTATCCAAAGTGTCGGACTGACCTGCGAGCATTTCGGCAGAATGGTTCGTCCTGGTACGCAGATTGGAGTACTGACAGAGGAAGTGCAAAAGATGACGGGTTTAGGACCTGTCCCTGTTATCGCCGTAGCTGGACATGACACGGCATCTGCTGTTGCTGCCGTTCCCGCGAAGGACGAGCAGTTTGCCTATCTGTCGAGTGGCACCTGGAGCTTGATGGGTATAGAGACGAAGGAGGCCGTCATAAACGATCGTAGCTATGAGTTGAATTTCACCAATGAGGGCGGCGTTGAGGGAACGACTCGTTTCCTGAAGAATATCTGTGGTATGTGGCTTTATGAGCGTTGCCGTAAGGAGTGGCCTGAGGAGGTGCGCCAATTGTCGCATCCAGAATTGCAGGGTTCAGCCATGCAGGTAGGAGCATTTCGTTCGATTATCAATCCAGACGATAAGGCTTTTGCCAATCCCCCCTCGATGATTGAGGCTATCCAGCAGTATTGTCGCAATACCAATCAGGCTGTTCCTGAGACACCCGCAGAAATCTGCCGTTGCATCTTCGATTCATTGGCGCTGAGGTATAAGCAGGTATTCCAGTGGCTGAAGGAGTTTGCGCCTTTCGACCTCCATGTCCTCCATATTATCGGAGGTGGTTCCTTGAATAAGTATCTGAACCAGTTTACTGCTGATGCCCTTGGTGTGGAAGTACTAGCAGGTCCGCAGGAAGGCACCGCCATTGGCAATATCATGCTACAGGCGAAGGCTGCCGGTGAGGTCAGTGATATCTGGGAGATGCGGCGTATCATTGCTAACTCCATCGAGATGGTGGCTTATCATCCCACTAAGGACAAAGCGACATGGGATGCGGCCTTCGAACGATATCTCGACATAACGACATAACAAAAAAAGAACAAATCATAAAAAACAAATCAAAATGAGCAAACCACTAGTAGAAACAAAAGCAAGGGTAGGTGTCTTCAGTATTGCACTGCAGGCATACCTGCCACAGTTCCCACAACTTGTACCTAACTTTGAGGCTCAGTATGAGGCATTCAAGAAGACACTGCCAGACACCATCGAGATTATCGATGGCGGTATGGTAACCACCAAGGAGCAGTCGATGGCTGCAGGTAATAAGTTCCGCGCAGCTGATGTCGACCTCGTCATCCTGCAGATGCTGACCTACTGTACCTCTTATAATATGCTGCCTGCTGTTCGCGACCTCGACGTGCCCATCATCATCGTGAACCTGCAGAAGAAGCTGGCTCCCGACTATGCCAAGACCGATATTCCCACCTGGCTGGGCGACCTCTATGCCTGTGGTGCCATTGGTGAGATGGTGGCCGACCTCAATCGTGCCGGCAAGCGTTCGGCGGTGATTACTGGTGTCGTAGAAGGTGGTGATCCTGGTGTTCAGGCAGAAATCGAGGACTGGTGCCGTGCCGCCCAGGTGCGTCGCCGTTTCCGTGATACCAACATTGCACAGATTGGCCGTCCGTATCCTGGCATGATGGACCTCTACATTGACGAGACAAACCTCTACCACCGTATGTTTGTCTATACCAAGCAGTTCGACTGGGAGCAGATGTGGGCTATTGCCGATAACATCACTGACGAAGCTGCCATTCGTGCCAAGGCTGAGGATATCCTGGCTACCTTCGACATCGAGGGTGGCGGCACCATTGAGAAGGTATGGGACATGGCGAAGTATGTCGTTGCCTTCGAACAGTGGGTAAAGGACGAGAAACTGGGTATGATAGCTTCCCACTATGCTGGCTTCGCACAGGGTGTAGCAGGTAAGCTTGACTCTATGCTGATTCCTGCCTTCTCGATGCTGATTAAGCAACATACAGCTTGTGCTGTAGAGGGCGATATGAAGGTCGCTATGGCGATGTCTATCCTGAAGACAATCTCTGGTACAGGAACACTGGCTGAGATGTATAGCATTGATTTTCCCAAAGATATCTGCATCATCGGTCACTCTGGCTCTGGCGATTTCGACATCTCGCAGGCCAAGAAGCCGACCATGAAGATTGTACCTGTCTTCCATGGCAAGACCGGTGGCGGCTATCTCACACAGTTCTATCCTCCTGTAGGCCCTGTTACTTATCTTGCCATTACGCAAGACAAGAACGGCGTCTTCAAATTTGTTGTTGCTGAGGGTATCAATGAGGAAGGCGAGATATTTACCTTCGGTGACACCAATATGCGTACCAAGTTCTCGCTGCCATGCCGCGAATTCGTGAATAAGTGGAGTGAGGCAGGTCCTACGCACCATATGGCTGCTGCTGTTGGTCATCATATCGACACCATCCTGAAAGTGGCTAAGATATTCAATATCGAGTGTGACATCGTCTGTCGATAGGTCGTAATAACGGTATAACGAAATAACGATATAACAAAAAATGGCTAATAATGGAAGTTTGAAGAGCACAATTGCGGTGTCTCTGACTAATTATCTCGATGCTGGCGCTATTGTCGCTGGTGCATCAGGCTTGACTTTGTGGCAGAACTACCTCGGCTTAACCGAGGTACACTTGGGCTGGCTCAACTTCATCTCTGCCAACTGTCTGGGTGCCGCTATCGGAGCGATTATCGGTGGATTTCTTGCTGACAAGTATGGACGTAAGTTTATCTTTACCTACAACCTGCTGGTCTATATGCTGGGCGTACTGACCATCATGCTGAGTATGAATTTCCCCATGTTATTGTGTGGCTTCCTCATCACAGGTATCTCTGTGGGGGTAGGAGTGCCAGCCTCTTGGACGTATATCTCAGAGTCCTCGGAGAACAACAACCGTGGGCGTAATATCTGTATCTCACAGATGTCGTGGGGCATTGGCCCGATGGTCATCCTCCTGTTGGGTATGTTCTTTGCCCCAGGTGGTTATCTGTTCGGATGGGTAGAGAGTATCGCCCATGCCGTCGGTGGTGTTGATATGGCGGAGCCGGCAGTCAATGCTTTCAGCTCCCGACTGGTATTCCTGTCACTCTTTATCGTAGCTTTTGTCGCATGGAATCTGCAACGTCAGCTTCAGGAGAGTGCTGAGTTTACGAAGGGGCAGGAGAGTGGTGAGAAGAAACCGGGACTAATAGATAATATCAAAGTGTTGTTCTCTAACGGTATGGCTGTAAAGACGGTCTGTTTCCTTGCTACAATCTATCTGACGTGGAACCTGGTAGCATCTGTCATGGGATTCTTCCAGCCGCATATCTATGAGACTGCAGGTGGCGTCAGTAACGAACAGGCTAACTGGATGAACTTCATCCAATGGGCGATTATCGTCAGTGTGACATTCTGTACCTCGAAACTGATTGATAAGACCAGTCATAAGGGTATCTATGTCTTAGGATTGCTTGCCGCACTCTGTGCATGGCTGGTTATTGTGACCGTTGGTGTCAACGGACCTGCTGGCTTGTGGGCATTCGCCATCTTGTGGGGTATCCAAGGTGGTGCTTCTCCCCAGATATTCTATGCGTTGTGGGGTTCAGAGCTGTTTCCTGCCAAGTTCCGTGCCGGAGCTCAGGGATTCATGTTCTTTGTGGTTCGTGGCTTGTCGGCATTGTGGGGGCTTCTCTTTACCTATATCTATGGAGAGAATGGCGAGGGCTTTACCATCGCCGCCTATTGTATGATAGCCTTATTGCTTATCTCGTTGGTAGTAGGCTTCATCGGTGCTCCCAACACTCGAGGTCGTTCTCTCGAGGACATCACAAAAGAACGTTACGGAGACAATTATTAATTCGTAATACCGAAATAACGTAATAACGAAGATATGAAAAGTATATTAGAAGGCCGCGAAGGTTTGAAGGCGGTTGTTTATCAGATTGCCGAGGTCACTGGTTATCTCTGGCAGAAAGGATGGGCAGAACGTAACGGTGGTAACATCACCGTCAACGTTACTGAGTTTATGGATGATGAGTGCAAGGCGATGCCTGCCATTAGCGATGTCAAACAAATCGGTATGGTACTACCTCAGTTGAAAGGCAAGTATTTCTATTGTAAAGGAACGGGCAAGCGCATGCGTGACCTCGCCAGGGAGCCGATGCAGAACGGAAGTATTATCCGTATTTGTGACGATTGTGCCTCGTATGTGGTCATTGCCGACGAGAATGTGGTTCCAACCTCTGAACTACCTACCCATCTTGCGTTACAGAACTATTTATTGGAGACGGGCTCGTGTTATAAAGCAACCCTTCATACACACCCCATCGAATTGGTAGCGATGAGTCATATCCAGCGTTTCCTGAAAGGTGATGAGATGACACGTGTGCTGTGGTCGATGATTCCAGAGACCCTTGCCTTTGCTCCGCTGGGTATTGGCATCGTTCCTTATGCTCTGCCTTCGTCTGTAGCACTTGCTGAGGCTACCCTTGAGCAGATCAAGATGCATGATGTGGTGATGTGGGAGAAGCATGGTACCGTTGCCGTTGGTACAGACATTATGGATGCCTTCGACCAGACGGATGTGCTCTGTAAGGCTGCCAATATCTACATGTGTGCCCGCTCGATGGGCAGTGAACCTGATGGCATGACGGAGGCACAGATGAAGGAAGTACAGGATGTCTTCAAACTGCCCAAGAAACGTCTTTGTTAACATCGTGGGAAATGCCACTTTCTGTTCGCGAAGGTGGCATTTCTCCTCTTTTTGCGTACATTTAACACCAAAATGTTTGGAGGTTTCAAGAAAATACTTTATCTTTGCAGCAAAATAGGTGATATCCCCTGTGGACAACCCCTTAAAAACGAACTACAATCAATTTAATATTAACAACTAAAACAACTACTTATGAAGAAAATTTTTACTCTAATTGGGATGGCTCTCGTGGCTGTCAGTGTAAATGCTCAGGATGTCTACAACGCCATTGTAGACGGTAAGCTGGCTCCTGAGTTTGCAGCTGTTGCTGGTAATGATGGTGGCGTGGCCAATAATGCTGCCAATGGCAAGTCTGTCGTAGTCATGACAGCTGGTAAAGCAACTGTTACTGCTGTAGGTGGAACGACTCCAGCCAATGCCGATGCCGATGGCGGTGCACAGCAGATTACGCCTGGTGCAGTGATTGATGCTGAGAAGCACCTCTATGAGGTAGCTTCTGTAGAGGCTTGGAACGACATTACGTGGGGACTCAAAAATCAAGGTGATATTGATTTCTGGTATGTGACCGGTACTGGCAATCCTTACGTTAAGATGAATGCTGTGGAAAACAGTAAGGAAGGTGAGTGGCTGGGCACATACAAGGCTGACTATGTGTATTATGAACCTGATGGCTCTCTTGGTATGCCTATTACTGGTCTTTACTATAAGTTTACTGCTTCTGCAGCAGGTGCCTTTAAGGTAAAAGTATGGGCTAATAAGGGTAATCGCAAGACTTTCGTGGTTAATGCCGCTACAATGAAGGCTGAGCGCCTGTTGGCTTCTGGTTATATCAATGGCGTAAACGATGCTGACGGCAAGAAGAAGCTGTTGACTGTTGATGAGGTGGATGCTGAGCATCATAAGTATATCTATGGTAACTATGAGGCCGCTGTAGAGGCAGGAAACAAGACACCAGAGGAGCTTGCTCAAATGAAGGAAGAAGCCGACAAGTTGGCAGTTGAGTACCAATATGTGATTGGTGATGGTCGCCAGAACTTCTGGGGATGGTTGACATTCGATGTTGAAGCTGGCGAGGAATACTGGGTGTTCCAGCATAGTTCACAGATTGGTTTTGGAGGCTTTGAGTTCCACGAGGGCAAGACTGCTGAAGAACTGATCGGTGGCATTGAGGCTGCCTATGTATATACCACAAACTTCTCTACCTATGAGGATGAAACTACCGGCGAGCGCGTGACATGGAAGGGCGAGAAGGCCGTTGGTAATGGTCAGTTTGCCACTACAGAGGAGGAGGGTGCTCCCTTTGGCGAGTTCTTCCACAACGACGGCAGTGCAGTGCGCACCAGTTACTGCCTGTTGCCAGAGGATGTCCTGGCTCACTCAGCAAAGACTGAGCAATTGACCATCGCTGTCTGGGTACGCGCCCAGGAAGAGGCTGCTAACTATTTGTGGACTCCACTGTTTACTGCTTACGCACAGCAAAAAAATCCAAACTCATGGCCTATGCTGGCTTGCCAGTATCGTGGCGTGCTGCAGGTGAACTGTGCAGGCTTCTGTGATTTTGATGATGTTCAAAATGCAAAAGGCGTGAATAAGCTGTATCATGGCGATGCCGACTGGCTCGCTGATAAGAAGTGGCATTACTATACCGCAGTCTTCGAAGGTGAGAGTGCCAAGGTGTTCTTTGATGGCGAACTGAAGAACGAGTGGGATGCTTCTAAGATTGATTCACAAGGTCGCACAACAACCCAGAAGGGCCTCTTCAGCAATGGAGCTGAACTAAAGTACGTCTGCCTCGGTGGTAACCAGGCTTGGGACTGGAACGACAACGATGCTCCTTTCGACTTCGCTCGTCTGCTCATCAAGAACACGAAGATGAGTGCCAATGAAATTAAGTCGCAGATGAAGGCAGACTTCCCTGGATATGAAGAATATCATCAGACAACTGGAATTGAGACTGTTAAGACTAACAATGTTGTCAAGAACGCTCCCATCTACAACCTCGCTGGTCAGCGCGTGGACAACGGCTTCAAGGGCCTGGTTGTCCAGAATGGCAAAAAGTTTGTGGTAAAGTGATTCTTATGACACTTTAATCATGTGAAGGAGCGGAGCACGTCATGTGTTCCGCTCTTTCTATTTTTAAAGTAATTATCAGGTTAATGATAATCATGAATCTGGCACTTTGTGATTATCTGCTATGGCGGTGGTAACAAAAGTGGAGTTGGTGCGTCTTTATATTAATATATAAGGTGTGAACCGAAACTACTAAAACAAACAAGATATGAAAAAACAAATCATGACAATGGTGGCTGCTGGACTGGTCACCGGTGCTTTGGCACAAAGTATAGACCTGAACAAAGTTAATACGGGGCAGGAGACGCAGGTTCAGGAGCCTGGCTATGTACAGTGGGATATCAGCACGATTGCCAGCGACACCAAGACACTGGACAATGGTTTGGTGTTGACCATTGCCGCCACAGGCAATGCTACGGTTCTCAAGGGAGATTGGCACAAGAATACCTGTACTTGGGGACGAACAGACAACCTGACTGGCAACCGCTTTTTGGGTGATGGTGCCATTGCTTATATTCTCGACAGCGACAACAATACTCCACAACTAAAGGATATACCGACAAGTCTTGACGTGACCATCCAAGGTCTGAGTGTGGGTCATCATACCTTGGCAGCCTACCATGTTTGGAAGGATGCCAAGTCCGCTGATATGCCCACTATCAAGGTTGATGTGGTGCGTACCGACTATGAGGAGACCACAGAGGTTGTTGAGGGCGAAGAAGTTTCCAAACGCACAGAAAAGAAGACTACGCTGGAAGGCCTTACAGGCGTTCCTTTTGTCAATGTGAGTGGCACCAAGGGTGAACTGAAGATGGCTGACGCATCCTATTCCTACATAGAATTCGACATCATTCAGGAGGGACAGCCCATCACCTTCACCTATACCACAGAAGTGGAAACAGGCAAGACCTACCAGACGACGAATGTCATGCTGAATGGACTGCTGATAGACCGCTCGCCATTGATTGCAATGGACCCCATACCAAGCAACCAGGACTTCCATGTGGACGGTGACAATGGTACTGTCACTTTGCAGTGGGCAGGTGCCGCTGTGGCTGTGAAGCATAAGCTCGTTCTGGGCACAGATCCTGATGTGGTGGCCAATTCTGATGAATATGTCTACGAGGGAACAGAAACAGAATATACAGCCACGGGTCTGAAGTCCATCAATACCTACTACTGGCGTGTTGACGAGGAGATTAACGATGGGCGCATATCCAAGGGCACCGTGTGGTCGTTCCGTCCCCGCCAGTTAGCGTTCCTAGAAGCTGAGGGTTATGGCCGCTTTGCACAGGGAGGTCGTGGCGGTATCGTCTACCACGTCACTAACCTTAGTGGTGACAAGGATACAGAGGGTTCTCTGCTCTACGGACTGGTCAACATCGACCAGCCTCGCTACATTGTATTTGATGTCAGCGGCATCATTGAACTTGACTTCAGCTCCAACTTCGTTAAGCCTTACGCCTATATCGCCGGACAGACAGCACCAGGCAAAGGTATCTGTATTAAGGCATCGAATATCAATATCGGTTCAGATGTCATTGCCCGCCACGTACGCTTCAAGCGCGGACTGGGTGTCTATGGTGAGAACACTGGCAATGCCATGGGTATGTCAGGTGCCAACCATGCCATCGTAGACCATTGCACAGCAGCGTGGGGAACAGATGAGACGGTAAGTGGTCGCGGTGCACAGAACATCTCGTTCCAATACAGTGGCATCTTCGAGGCGCTCGGCATCACTGGTCATAAGAACTATGCCGACGGTACCAACCACGGCTATGCCGCTACTATTGACGGCAATAAAGGCTCATGGCACCATAATCTGCTGCTCAACTGCGAAGGCCGTAACTGGTCGATGGGTGGTGGTATGGACGCTACCAACCGTCCTATCGGTGGACTCGACCTGTTTAATAACGTGTGCTACAACTGGCACAACCGTACTACAGATGGCAACTGTCACGAGGTGAACTTCGTGAACAACTACTACAAGATGGGAGCTGATACCAAGCGGACAACACTCATCACGATGGATTTCGAACTGAAGACCGATGTAGCCGACAACCGCACCAACACGGGCTATATCACGGGCAATATCCGCGAGAACAAGAACCATTCGTTACAGGAGGATGCAAAGAATAATACCTATAACGCCACGGGCTACGTTCCTACCGACTATCAGTATTTTGCCACCAATCCGCTCTTTCCCAGCTACGCAGAGATACACTCGGCCAAGGATGCCATGAAGATTGTGACGAGCTACGGTGGTGCCACTATGCCACAGCGCGACGAACAGCACGTGCGTGTCATCAAGGAAACCCTTAGCGGTACCTATACCTATGTTGGTTCGAAGTCGAAGATCAAGGGCGAGATTGACAATGAGGCCGACATCACTGAACATGCCGAGGGAAAAGGTTGGGAAACCTATCCTGAGGAGAGGCGTGCAGCTGACTGGGACACTGACCAGGACGGCATGCCCGACTGGTGGGAACAGCTGGTCGGCAGCAATGCCAGCGTAGCCAACCAGAATGATGACCCTGACCATGATGGTTGGACGCTGCTGGAAGACTATCTTGAATTCATGGCTCATCCGTATATCGAGGTTAAGCCTAACGAGACGGGTACCATCGATGTGAAACCTTTCTTTGCCGGTTTCTATGGCCAGAACAGTAACTATGACACGGTGACGCCAACCTATACCGTTGCCACTGAGAGCACGCTGTTTACGCCCTCCGTCAATGGCTCTCTGGTGTCAGCACAGGCAAAGGACAATGCAGGCATGGGCTATATCATGGTGACGGTCAATGATGGTGAGACGCAATGGTCACAGCGTATTGGAGTAGCAGTCAAGGGCGTTAATACTGGTATTCAGACGCTGAAGACGGAGAAAGCCAAGACTGATAATGCGCCATACTACGACCTACAGGGACGCAAGATGGACCAACCCAAGAAGGGTGGGGTGTATATTCAGAATGGAAAGAAAGTGGTGGTACGATAGTTATCTCACCTGTTGTTGAAAGAGTGAACCCCACGGATAACTGCCGGGTTTCATGATAACGAAAGTCCCATTAGGGGCTTTCGTTTTGATTACCCCTGGGGCGAGTTGGGCAACCATCTCCAACTCGTTCCATCCCAGCCGTTGCAGCGTGGCATAAGCGCTGGCCCCTCCTTCAATGATGAGCTGTTGAGGTTGTCGCTGTGCTACCAGCTGTTGTATCAGTGCTGCCGTCATCTCACGCAGATGGACGGCAACATCCTTTCCAGTACGGTGGTGGAAAGGAATGGTAATCATCAGGGAATGCTCTCTCTTGTAGATAGAACCTGCCTCTTCCTGCCATGCTTTGATATTTTTGCAGCCATCATAGATGTCCAGAGGCATTTCTGTGATGGCAATGCCTAAGTCCAGTGGCTTGCTCTGCGTGCTCCCACAAAGGAAGAGGGTAGAATGAGAGGTGAGCGGTGAGAGGTAAGAGGTGGAAGGATAGTTCTTGCGCTTGGCCTTTTCTCTGACCTCTGACCTCTGACCTCTGACCTCTAACACCGCCTCAAACAGGTCTGCTGCGCCCGCAAAGAGTGTCTGCCCATCGTCATAGGTGGTGATGACGCGTTGAATATCTTCTTTGCTTTCTGCATCAGGCATGATGATGCCCTTAGCTTCTGCATCAGGGAAGCGCTCCTTCAGCACAGAGGTCTTGGCAGGAAATTCTGGATCGAAGCTAAAGTCTGTCTCATGAATAGGCTTGCCGTTGATATAATAGGTGCCATTACGAATAATGCGGCCTTTAGACGGATTGGCTGGCAGATAGACTGCACGCTGATAGCCCAGTGTTTGCATTATGGCAGACAACTCTGCTATGACGTGGCCACGAAGGGCAGAGTCGGTTTTCTTAAAGAGATGCCTTCCCCCGTCCCCCTCCATTGCGTGCCACATTCCAACCTTCAGGTGGGAGAAAGAGAGGGGGAGAAGGATGCGCTGGGTTTCGGCTACCGCTTCCGCTTCCGTCATTGAGCGCGTGTCTGTGGCGATGACGGTCGTTCCGTCTGTAGCTGTGCCGCAGCCACAAACTAAACGGACGGGCACTCCATGCTCATGGGCAATTCCTGCCATCTCGGCAGCACCGGTAATATCATCAGCAATGACTATCATGGCTATTTGCTGTTAGCTGTTAGCTTATTTCTTCTGTAGATGGCCATGCGGGTAGCATAATCGATGCTGAGCGTCATGGCGCTATCGTTAGCAATACCCTTGCCAGCCACGTCGAAGGCGGTACCGTGGTCTACTGACACACGGATGATAGGCAGACCGAGGGTGATGTTCACACCACTGGCACTCTCCATCTTACCCGTCTCCTTGTTCCAGTTGAAGGCACAAACTTTCAAGGGAATGTGTCCCTGGTCGTGGTACATGGCGACACATCCGTCGAACTTTCCACATTTCGCCTTGGCAAAGATGGAGTCAGGGGGTACGGGACCTTCGACATCAAAGCCACGGCCTTTCAACTCCTCAATGGCAGGGATAATCTCTTGTGCCTCCTCGTAGCCGAACATACCATTCTCACTGGAGTGGGGGTTCAGACCTGCCACGCCGATATGCGGTTTCTCAATACCAAACTGACGACAGGCATCCTCTATCAGTTCCACACACTCGATGATACGAGCCTTTTTCACCAGGTCACAAGCCTTCCGCAAAGGGACATGGGTAGACACATGGATGACGCGGATATTCTCGTCTGCGAGCATCATGGCATATTTCTTGGTGTTGGTAAAGGTGGCATAGATCTCCGTATGTCCGTCATAGTGATGCCCAGCAAGATTCAGTGCTTCTTTGTTTAAGGGAGCCGTGACGGTACCGTCCACCTCATCCGCCATGGCAAGATCTATCGCCTTCTTGATATATTGGAAGGCGGCATTGCCACATTGTGGCTGTACCTTACCAAACTCGAAGGTGGAGAGGTCGACACACTGCAGGTCGTAGACATCAATAGTGCCATATTCAAACTTGGCATCTTTGACACTTTGTACGGCATTCACCTTCAGGTCGAAGCCAAGTAGCTCAACAGCTTGGCGCATGATGGCGGCATCGCCCGTGACGATGGGCTGGCACTTCTCGTAAGTCTCTTTTCTATTGAGGGCGCGAACGGTAATCTCAGGACCGATGCCTGCGGGGTCGCCCATGGTAATGGCTAATATCGGTTTCATATCAATACAATGAGTTATAAATATCGCGAGCATCTTGCTCTGTCACTTCTCTCGGATTATTCTTCAGTAGACGCTGTACTTGCATAGCAGCCTTGGCCATACCGTCGACAGCAGTCTGCGGAATGCCCAGTGCCGTCAGTTTGTCAGGAATACCCACAGCGGCAGCAAGGCGATAGATGAAGTCCACACCACGCTGGGCTGTCTCTTCGTCGTTGGCTCCAGGTTGACAACCTAAAGCAATAGCTACCTCAGTGTGACGCTTCACGTTGGCAGGCATGTTGAACTTCATCACGGAAGGCAGCAGAATGGCGTTGGATAGTCCGTGAGGAATATGGAATTCGCCACCGAGAGGATAGCTCAATGCATGTACAGCAGCAGTATTTACAGAACCTAAGCAGAGTCCGCCATACAATGAACCAAAGGCCAAAGCCTCACGAGCCTCTACGTCCTTGCCATCCTTGACGGCACGCTCTAGGTTAGCGGCAATCAGTCGGATGCCTTGAAGTGCATAGATGTCTACAGACGGGTGGGCAAACTTATTGGTATAGGCCTCGATACAATGCGTCAGGGCATCCATTCCCGTGTCTGCCGTCACCTTGGCAGGTACTGTCCATGTCAGTTTCGGATCGACATAGGCAGCATCAGCAATGAGGTAGGGAGAGACAATACCTTTCTTCAGGTGGTCGCGTTCATCCAACAGGATGGCATTGGGTGAAACCTCCGAGCCTGTTCCTGCTGTTGTCGGCAAACAGGCAAGCCATAATCCTTTTGCCTTGATGAACCCGGTGCCGAAGCAATCGGATGCCTGCTGGTCAGAATGAGCAAAGGCTGCGACAAGCTTGGCGACGTCAAGGACGCTGCCGCCGCCAATACCTACTACGCTGTCGGCATCAAACTGTCGTGCTTTCTCCACGATAGCGTTGAAATCGTTGAGTGTGGGTTCTGCCAGGATGTTCTGGAAAACCTCGATATGGATACCTGCTGCTTTCAGTTCTGCCAGTGCAGGTTCTATCAATGGCAAGATGGGAGGAGCCGTCAGTACAAACAGGCGCTGCAGTCCCATCTTTTTGTAATCATCTACTAATGTCTGAAGGCAGCCTGTGCCGAACACGATTTTCTGTGGCTGCAAGAGTGTAATTGGTTTCATATCCTTATTGTGCTTTTTTCTTATCTTCCAAATATCCGTAAATCGTTAATTCCTTGTCAGCCAGCGGGGTCTTGAAGAAGTAGCTGGCGACATAGCCTACCACGAGGACGATGATGTGAGAGTAGACACCTAACATATACTTATGGTGTGAGAAGTTCCAGTCACCCAGGTCGAGCAATGTTTCCTTGGTACCCGTTCCGTGGATGTCGACCTTGGTACTAGTCAGTACGGCGTATGCCGTGAAAATCACAGCGACAGCAATACCGATATACAGTCCCTGTTTGTTGGCACGACGGCTGAACAGACCGAGGACGAAGATGCCCACAATACCTGCTGAGAAGATGGCATAGAGCGAGAACAAGGCTCCTAAGATACCCTCACCGCCCCAGAAGATGTAGAGGCAGGCGACACCGATGGCTCCGATGCCAGCCACTACAACCATCCATTTGCCGACGCGTAGCTGTTGCTGGTCGGTAGCATCCTTGCGGAACCGTTTGTAATAGTCCTGCACGGCAATGGCCGACAGACAGTTCAGGTCGCTGTCCAGTGACGAGATGGCTGCTGCTGCCAAGGCGGCAATGATCAGTCCGCGAATACCGACAGGCAGTTCATGGGCAATGAAGTAGGGGAATACCTCATCCGCCTTGATACCCTCTGGCAACAGGGGAGCACCCTGTGCATGATAGTAGGCGAAGAGTGCCGTACCGATAAACATAAACAATGCCCAGATAGGAACACTCATCAGCACACCGATATACGCAGCCTTCTTCGCTTCCTTGTCGTTCTTAGCTGCGAGGTAACGTTGTACGATGGTCTGGTCAGTGCCATACTTCTGCAGGGCATAGAAGATGCCGTTCAGTACCATCACGATGAATGTCAACTGCGTCAGGTCCCAGTCGTAAGGGCCAAAGGATATCTTATTGTATTCCGACGCAATATGGAATGTCTCGGCGGGTCCCCCTTCGATGCCGAACAACAGAATGACGATACAGATAATACCGCCTCCAATAAGCAGGAAACCTTGTGCCACATCCATCCATACGATAGCCTCCATGCCTCCGAACAATGTCAGGATGATGATGGTGATACCTAAGACGAGGACGATGGCGTAGATGTCGATATTCAGGAATGTTGCCAGCGCCATTGATACCAGAAAGAATACTGTACCCGCCTTGGAGAAATGTCCCAGGGTGAAGGCAAACGAGCTATACAGTCTTGCGAAGAGTCCGAAGCGACGCTCGAAATACTCGTAGGTAGAGAGGCGTATCACCTTTCGGAACAATGGTACGATGACGCCTACCAGAGCCAGCAGTACGATGGGTACCATCAGTCCCTGCACCAGCAATATCCAGTTGTCGGCATAGGCCGCACCAGGATAGGCGAGGAAGGTCACACTGCTGATGAGGGTGGCAAAGATAGAGATGCCCACTGCCCACGCGGGAATCTTACCACCTCCAGCAAAATACTGTGACGTGTCCTTCTGCTTGTGGGCGAACCACACACCCGTGCCGATGGCGGCAAGGATGGACACCAAGACGATGATATAATCAATCCAGTGCATCCCTTATGGCTTTTTCTTCTTCCTCAGTGAGTCTTGTCAGCGGCATGAGCATCCAGGGCTCGCAGAGTCCCTTGGTCTGCATCATCACCTTCAGGGCTGTCAAAGACTGTCCTAACGTACGGTCTTTCTGATAGATCTTGGCAATCTTATTCGTTTCGTCCTGCAGACGGTTGGCTGTCGCCATGTCTCCAACAATAGCTGCCTCATAGAGCTGTTGGAACATCTCGGGGACGAAGTTGCCTGTAGACGGTACGATACCGTCGCCACCCAGTTCCAGAGAGTGTGCCGACTGTGCTGCCCATCCGCAGAAATAGCAGAAGTCATCACGGTCCTTGGCAATCTCTATACACTGTGCCATACGTTCCAAGTCACGCTCTGAGTCCTTCAGTCCCACAATATTAGGATGGTCTGCAAGACGACGGATGACATCCACGGGAATACTCATGTGTGTCGTGGCAAGGATGTTATAGAGCATCAGCGGACCCTTGATACTGTCGGCAAGTGTACGGTAGTAGTTCTCCATCTGCTCTGGTGTCAGGGCATAGTAGGTGGGCAGGGTAGCCACGATGACGTCTGCTCCCGCCTTGGTATAAGCCTCTGCCTGTGTCAGTTGCTCACTGAAACAGTTACCGGTCAGTCCGGCATAGATGGTGATACGTTTCTGTGCAGCCTTTACTGCTGTCTCTACAAACAACAAGCCGTCCTTGGGGCTGACACTGTTTCCTTCGCCAGTGGTACCCATCAGCAGGGGAGAAACCCCTGCTTCCGCAAAGAATTCGATGATGCGTACGACAGCCTCTGTGTCGAGTCTTCCTTCCTTTGTGACGGGTGTGACCATCGGAACGACTACACCCTTATATTTCTTTTTCATATCATTCATCATAACTTCTTATCTCCTTAACTTCTTAACTCCTTACTCATGCACGTACAGGTTCCATCCCAGATAGGTCTCGATAGCCTCGTTAAGGATATCCACCACGTCGGTGCGACACATAGCCACATGATGCTCGAAACCGTTCTTGCAGATATACTTCATCAGTTTCTGCAGGTTGTCGACTTTCGTAACGGCGATACAGCCGTCCATTCCGTAAGGATCGTTGGTGATTTCGCCCTTACCCAGATAAGCCTTGATACAACCCTTCGGGTCGTCGGTAGAGATGCGGAAGAAGGTGAATGGACCTTCTGAAACCTTGGCATAGACAGCGCCAAAGGTGTTGATCTTGCCCAGCGTACGTCCGAGTACGCCGAGAGGTCCGAGTTTCAAATCGCCGTTGCCCACAAACTGCTTGGGGAAGTTGCCACAGTGAGTGCATACGCACTTGTTGCGATCCTCAGCGAAGTTGTTGTTCCAGTCGAGCAGCGCAGGAGCATTCTGCGAAGCCAGCGAGAGGGCGTACATGGAAACAGCACCAGCAAGGTCGGTCTCACAAGCCGCAGGAATGAGTTTGTTAGAGAGCATAGACATGGTGACGCAGGGGGCACAACCATAGTTCTGCTCCAAGCTGTCCCAGCACTGGATGGCAACAGCCTGCACGTCGTTTGCCTCAATCCAGTTCTCGACAGCCACACTAAACTTAGCCTGCAAGCCCAACTTCTCCTTGTAGCTGTCGGGCACCTTAGCATAGTCGCAAGTGCGATTGCACATCTCAATGAACTTAGGATCGTCGTCCTTAATCTTCTGGGCTGCATAGAGAATCTCAGAGAGGTCGGCAGGAACGACGGTGATGCCTGAACGCTGTAACAGTTTCTCAGAAGCACGACAAGTGTTGAAGCCCAAGGGGCGTGTACCAATCTGCCCCAAACGACAGTGGCGCAGTCCGTTGACTACGCGACAGATGGCAGCAAACTTGTCGATATCCTTCTTGAGTAGAGAATCATATATAGAATAGGTGTGCAGGGTGGTGTCCGTGAAGGGAATACCATACTGGTAGAGGTTGTTGCAGACGGAGATCTTTCCGCAGAAGGCATCACGGCGACTGTCAAGGTCTACCTTGTCGTTCTCGTCGTCACAGGCCTGTACCAAGACGGGTACGTTCAGGTCAGCGTCACTGATGGCGTTGATGATACCAATCTCGAAACCGAAGTTAGGCAGCGAGACAATGATGCCGTCAATCTCGTCACGGTGCTCACGGAACTGTTTGGAAACCTTCAGTCCGTCTTCACGGGTCTCGATACTGCTGCTGCCGGTAGGTGTGGCATCCTCAGGCAGGATGATATACTCGTAGCCGCACTCGTCAAGTGTCTTGAGTAACTGCTTGCGCACGTCCTTGGCTAACTCTGAGTTGAAATAGGCGCGTGTTCCGATAATCACGCCAAAGCAAGTCTTTCCGTTTTTCATATTTGTATTTGTTTTAGTATTTTATTTGATTAGTTGGTTCACTGCATTTCGCCAGCCTTCATACAATTGAGAATTGAGAATTGAGAATTGAGAATTGGGTTGATATACCTCCGTCACCTTGCGGAAGCTCTTGACTTCCTCGAAGCTCTTCCACTGTCCACGGGCGAAACCGTTCATGATGACAGCACCGAAGGCAGAAGCATCGTCGACCTCCGTGCAGACGACAGGGGTGTTAAGCATGTCAGCTTGGAACTGCATGAGAAAACGGTTTTTCGTAGGACCACCATCAGCAGCAATCTCCTTGAGTGATCCACCTGTAGCTTGAGCCATCACATCCACCAAGTCCTTGATTTGGTATGCAATGCTTTCCAAGGCAGCACGCAGGAAGTGAGCCTTCGTTGTGGCGAAGGTCAGTCCGAAGACGGCACCCTTTACATTACTCTGCCACCAGGGAGCTCCGAGTCCGGAGAAGGCTGGCACGATATACACTCCGCCATTGTCCTCTACGCTGGTTGCCAATGCTTCCATCTCAGCAGGGTGCCCTACCAGCTGTAGCTGGTCGGCAATCCATTTCAGGGTAGCCCCCGTACTGTAGATATTACCCTCGAATCCGTAATAGGTTTTGCCGAAGGCAGAGAAGCCCACACTGGTCACCAGTCCTTCTGGTGCAGCTTTTGGCTCCTCGCCGATATTCACCATCACACTTGAACCAGTGCCGTAGGTGACCTTTCCTGATCCAGGCTCGAAACACATCTGGCCGACAAGGGCACCATGACTGTCGCCCAGTACACCGGCTATTTGGATGGGCTTGCTGAACAAGCCCTCACAGGTTGTCTCGCCATAGATGGCATCGCAGGGACGTACCTCCGGCATCATGGAACGGGGAATGTTGAACAGTGCCAGCAGATCGTCGTCCCACTGCATGGTATGTATATTAAATAACATGGTACGCGAGGCGTTGGTATAGTCCGTCGCATGTACCTTGCCGCCAGTCAGTTTCCAGATGAGCCAGGTTTCGATAGTTCCCATCAGCAGTTCACCACGCGAACATAATTCGCGGGCACCCTCTACGTTGTCGAGCAGCCACTTCACTCCTGATGCCGAGAAGTTGGGGTCAATCAAGAGGCCACTCTTCTGCATGACCATCTCTGCTTTTCCTTCAGCACGGAGCTGGCGGCATAGTTCCGCCCCACGGGTGTCCTGCCATACCACCGCATTGGCGATAGGCTTGCCCGTTGCCTTGTTCCATACCACCGCTGTCTCGCGCTGGTTGGTGAGGCAGAGAGAGTATTCTCCCACCTCTAACCTCTCACCACTCACCTCTACCAGCTGTCGGATGGCCTCTATCATGTTCTGATAGATTTCCTCTGCATCGTGCTCCACCCAGCCTGTCTGGGGATAGTACTGCTTGTGGTCCACATTGGTGCGTGCCAGCAAACGGCACTGCTCGTCGAACAGCAATGCTTTCGTCGAAGAGGTGCTCTGGTCAATTGCAATAATGCGTTGTGCCATAGGACTAATGGGGTTAATGGGCGATGAATGAGAGAACGTTCTTTACGATTCCTTCTGCATCAAAACCGTAGTGGTGGAACACCTCCAGGGGAGAGGCATGGATGACATTCTCGTCGGGTATGCCCAGACGCTTCACCTGGACGGGACATTCCTCAGCACAGATCTCTGCTACCATACCGCCCAAGCCACCATAGATGCTGTGTTCTTCTACAGTGACAATGCGTCCTGTTTCTTTGGCAGCCTTCACAACAGCTTCGCGGTCGAAGGGTTTCAGTGAGTGCATATCGAGTACTCGTGCGTTGATGCCCTGCTCCTTTAGTGTCTTAGCAGCCTCCAGACAGTGATAGACCGTCTCACCAGTACCGATGATGGTCAGATCTTTACCGTCCATCAGCATGTTAGCTTTGCCCAGTTCGAAGTCGAAGTTATCATCGTCGTAGACATCGGGAACTGCGTTACGTCCCACACGGATATAAGCAGGCTTCGGATGGTTTACGAGTTTCTCCACCAGTTTACGGGTCTGTCGCACGTCACAGGGCAGATAAACTTCCATCCCTGGGAATGTGCGCAATACGGCAATGTCATGAAGCGAATGGTGGGTGGCACCCAGTTGGCTGTAGGCAACACCTCCGCTGACACCACATATCTTGACGGGCATCTGTGAGTAGGCCATGTCGACCTTAACCTGTTCCAGACTTCGTGCCACATAGAAACAGGCAGGACCGAAGATGAATACTTTCTTACCTGTTGAGGCGAGACCGGCACTGACGCCTACGGCGTTCTGTTCGGCAATACCTACCTCTACGAACTGCTCAGGCAGCGCCTTTCCGAAGTCCGTCAGTGTGGCTGAACCGCTGGCATCTGAGGTGACAGCGACAATCTCTTTATCTTTTGTTGCCAGTTCAAGGAGCGTATCCGTGAAACTCTTGCGGCAAGGTATCTTATTGGGTGCTTTCATTTTCCTATCCTTTCTTTAATTTCGTTGATTGCTTGATGGTACTGTTCCTCAGAGGGTACTCCGTGGTGCCACTTGGCCACATTCTCCATGAATGAAACGCCAAGTCCCTTAGTCGTACGTGATATAATAAGGTGTGGCTTACCATTGGTGAAGTCGGTAGCTTCTAAAGTAGCCACGATGTCGTCGATGCTGTTGCCGTTCATCTCGCGTACGTCCCAGCCAAAAGCCGTCCAGCGCTCGCGGATGCTCTCCAGGGGCATCACGTCCTCTGTTGAACCCGAAATCTGCAGGCCGTTGCGGTCGATGATGGCTGTAAGATTGTCGAGGTGATACTTGTTGGCAGCCATCGCAGCCTCATAGATGCTGCCCTCTGCCTGTTCGCCGTCACCCATCACTACATAGGTTTTCCATGACTTCTTCGACATCTTTGCTCCCAATGCCATTCCTACACCGGCACTCAAGCCATGTCCCAGGGCACCCGTGTTAATCTCCACGCCAGGAATCTTTACGGTAGGATGTCCACCCAGCAGTGCATGGTCTTTGCCATACTCCAGCAGCCAGCTCTCAGGGAAGAAACCCTTGTCGCAAAGCACGCAGTAAAGTGCTTCTGCACAATGTCCCTTCGACAATACGAAGCGGTCGCGATCTTCCATCTTCGGCTGCTTGGGGTCGATGTTCAGCACACGGTTGTAAAGTACGGTCAACAGGTTCAGCACCGAAAGGTCACCGCCTGTGTGTCCTGTGTGTCCGTCATAAATCAGCTGGATGAGTCGCAGACGCAACTCCTCCTGCTTTTTCTTTAATTCTTGTATATCCATAAATATAGTAGTTTGTTTGATAACTCAAAAAAATAGTAGTTTGTTTGGTAACTCTTAAAGATTAGCAATGATATATTCTATGTCATAATCGGTAAACATCTTCTTGTGCTCGTTAGAGATATTTGAGTCGGTGATAATGGAGTCTACCAGCGAAAGGGCTCCAAGACTGGCAAACGAACTCTTTCCTATCTTCGATGAGTCTGCTACGAGATAAACGGTGTCGGCAGCCTCAATCATGGCACGCTTTACCACCAGGTCACTTGTGCTGGGGTAGGTGAGACCCGTCTTCAGGTTGATGCCTGCCGTGGCGAGGAAGAGCTTGTCGACGTGGATGTTGTCAAAGTATGATGCGGCCTTGTCACCTGTCAACGAGAGGGTGGGTGACTTGAATTCTCCTCCGGTCATATTCAGGTCAATACCTGGGTCGCGACCCAGGATGACAGCGATGTTCAAGGCATTGGTGATGACACGCAGGTTGTGGTAGCCGGTAATGAGCTTGGCAATCTCTGTCGTGGTAGAGCCAGAGTCCAGGATGATTGTGTCACCGTCATTGATGAGTTTGATGGCTTCGGCGGCAATAGCCTGCTTGGCCTCCATGTTCTGCTGGTTCATCGGCAGGAAGTCCACCACGTTGCTTCTGGCATTGTTTAGCACGGCCCCTCCATGTTCGCGGATAATGAGTCCTTGCTCTTCCAGTAATTGCAAGTCCTGACGGATGGTAACCTCCGTGACCTTGAACACGTGGCTGAGTTGCGAAACCTTTACTTGTCCGTCTTCGCGGATCATGTCTAGGATTTTGTCCCTCCTTTGATTGGCAAATTGCATAATTTACGTTTTTATTTTGCTGCAAATTTACGGTTATTTTTGTTTTAGGCCAAATGAATCCTGTAAAATAACGTTAAATAGTAGAAAATTATTTTCGTTTTGTTTCGTTTTTAATTTTATTTATTTATCTTTGCAACCGAATTCAGAAGGCAAAACAAACTACTAAGATATATTATTAAAGAGGAAATCGCTTGTGACGGCAATGGCCGGAAACAAAAAATCGGGGTACTTCCCCGATTTTTTTATTGATTAACAGTGTCAATGTTACATCAGTTTTCCTTTGGCAGCCAGCGTGTCATAATTGTTATTCAGATTGCGCCAGTCCGTCTTGGTCTGAGGATTGATACCGTTGATGTACTTCTCGATATTGGTATAGCCATCACCGTTGCAGTCCTTTACAGCGTCGGAAGGATCGTTGGGGTTCAGACCATACTGTTTCTCCCACTCGTCGGGCATGCCGTCACCATCGGTATCAACGTAGGGCTCCCAAGTCTTATACTCAGGATAGCCGCCCATTTGTCGTGGGTCAGTGATAACACCCTGTTTGTAGGAGTCCTGTGGCAGACGACGATATTTGAAGAAGCCCTGCTCGTTCTGTGACTTCTTGTGCAGACCCCACATGTCGCCATAAGGATTCTGCTTGACACCCGTCTTCTTCTCTATCTTGGCCAAATCCTTCTCGTAGTCCTTCACGTAGTAAGCCTGGCCAGTGCGAACCTCTTCGCAGATGCGCTGGTCGACGATGTCACGACAGGGAATGGTAGCACCGGCATTAGCGAGTACCCAGTCGAAGGCCTGTTCAGTACCCATCACCTTTACGTATGGCATTTCAAATGGTTCGTTGGAGCGCATCAGTGCTTTCTCCGTAGCGTCCATCTCACCGTCCTTGTCGGCAGTCTGGATACCACCGTTCCAGTTGTCCTTCGTAATCTCGGGATAGCCCTCCATGATATTGCCTTCGGCATAGACGCGTCCAAACTGCTTGAAGGGGAAGAGACCCTGTGAACGGCTCTCGCTCTTGACGATGCGGTGGCCTACGGGCGTGTCTTTCGGAGTCAACGGACCTGGCTTGTAGTAGTTGTTGATGAAGTTCGACATGGTGGTGAACTCGCCACCGTCTGCCGTACGGTGTACCCAGTTATATACTACATTATTAATATAGTTGAACACGCCGCCCCAGCCAATACTTGGGTTACGACCGGTATTGTCTGCCCAGAGGTTGCGCATGAACGTAGTGTTCTCGCCGCCGATGGTCGAACCAAAGGCGTGGTTCCACGTGTCGAGGGCCTTCGCACTGATGGTGTTCTGGATGGTCACATTGACTGTTGGCTCTTTGCGGTTGGGCTTGCCGTCGTGCATATCGAACATGTGACGGTAGAAGGAGATGTTCTCGTCGAGTCCCCACTCACAAGAGCAGTGGTCAATCATGATATTACCCACGGGGTTACCGCCGAAGGAGTCCTCACGGTTCGTCACCAGCGTCTCACCACGACGGAAACGCATGTGGCGGACAATGACATCATGGGTGTCTACCTGGAATGACTCTCCGGCAATGATTACACCGTCGCCAGGAGCTGTCTGTCCGGCAATGGTGATATAGGGAGCACGCACATAGATGGGTGACTTCAGGCGGATGATACCACTGACGTTAAACACCACAATACGGGCACCACCCTGCTCGCAGGCCCAGCGGAACGAGCCAGGACCGTCGTCGTTCAGATTGGTGACGGTCAGTACTTTGCCGCCACGGCCACCGAAGGTAAACATACCACCGCCTTCAGCACCTGGGAAGGCGGGTATCTTTGCTTGACGCAGGTCGTAAGGGCGTGCTGCCCAAGGCACGTAGGGGCGACCAGCCTTGGCTTCCTCAATCACGATGGGGAAGGCCACTTCCCATGCGGAGTCGCTATGTGCCTTCCATTGTGCCTTCTGTTCTCCAATCAACTTCTTGGCCTCGTCTGTGAGGTCAGGATACTGTGCAAATGATGTCGTTGCTATGCCAAGCAACGATACGGCAAATACGATAAGTCTTTTCATAATTAGTTTAAACGCGTTTGTTTTGTATTATATTAATAAGACCCTTCATCCCCTCAATTGTACTCATTAATGAGTAGTTAATGGTTTTAAAAATATCTAATATTTATGCGGTTTTTGTTTTAAAGACCCGAAAAATTTGTGATAGAGACTGACAGACTGACAAAACGCCGATGTATAAAGGGTTTGCAGTCTTTTTGGAGACTGTCAAGACTGACAGGAGACTGACAGCCCACCGACCTTAAATTCTAACAGGACACATTGTCTAGAC
>R23__coassemble_113_pt1 | contig 60024 bp, 56 predicted proteins | sample R23__metabat2_high_PE_030 | metagenome-assembled genome bin R23 | reverse complement strand
TTTATATACTTTTGCAGCGGTAAAACAAAAAATTAGTTAATAACTTAAACATTTCTGCCTATCGAAAAAAGCTCTACTTCATAACTAACAAGAAGAAAATATGAAGAATTATGCAAGTTGTACCGACGAAGCGTTGGCACTACTATACATAGACGGAGACAACAAGGCATTCGATGAGTTATTAGCTCGTAATCAGCAAAAACTCTTCTCGTATATCATGTTCGTGGTTCGCGACCCCGAATTAGCCAACGACGTGTTCCAAGAAACCTTTGTCAAGGTGATTACCAAGTTGCAAGAAGGAAAGTACACCGATTCTGGCAAGTTTGCCTTCTGGCTGACGCGCATTGCCCATAACATTATTATGGACACCTATCGTCAGCAGCGCTCGGCTCACATCATAGAGCCGTCGGAAGACAACGACTTGAACAAGTTGAGTGGCAGTCAGGTGATGGACCTAAACCGCGAGAACGAATATGTCAACACACAGGTGATGGACGACGTGCGCCACTTGATGGACTCACTGCCAGCACCACAGCGAGAGGTTGTCTATATGCGCTACTATCAGGACTTGTCGTTCAAGGAGATTGCTGAAATGACAGGTGTGAGCATCAACACATCGCTGGGCCGCATGCGCTACGCTCTGATTAACATGCGTCGCATGGCCAAGAGTCACAATCTGCAGCTGAATATGGAGCTCTAGACTCTCTAGAACTTAGAAAATCTAGAGCACCTTCAGGCCGTGAATGGTCTGCTCAGGCGTGGGGCTATGGAACACATAGCTGCCAGCAACCAGTACATCAGCACCAGCCTCAACGAGTCGTGGTGCTGTTTCTTGCTGTACACCACCATCAATCTCTATCAGCGCTTTCGATCCGCGCTCAGTAATCAATTGACGAAGCTGGCGCACCTTCTTGATGGTATTCTCAATGAAGGTCTGTCCGCCAAAACCAGGATTGACACTCATCAGCAGCACCATATCGACATCACAGATAATATCCTCAAGAACAGAAACAGGTGTGGCAGGATTGAGCGTCACAGCAGCCTTCATGCCAGCCTGATGAATCTCTTGAATGGTACGATGCAGGTGTGTGCAAGCCTCGTAGTGAACATTCATCATCATAGCTCCCAACTTTGCCGTCTGCTGAATATAGTGCTCAGGATGTACAATCATGTAGTGCACGTCCAGCGGTTTCTTGCACTTCTTGGCGACAGCCTCCAAAACGGGGAAGCCAAACGAGATGTTAGGTACAAAAACACCATCCATCACATCCAGATGAAGCCAGTCGGCCTCACTGCGATTAATCATGTCCATCTCCTGGTCGAGATGTAGGAAGTCAGCTGCAAGCAGTGACGGGGAAACCATTGTAGCCATTTGTCTGAGTCTTCTTGGTGTTACACATTCGCGCAAACTGTTTGATAAACAGAATGGTGGATGGATGTGGTTGGAATTCGTTTTGAGTAAAATGTTGCATAGGCATTCTGTATTTGAGTTTCTATTAGAGAAACGTACAGCAATACCTATTTATTATCTCATCGTACAAAAAAATTTTCAATCTTAATGCCGTTCAGGAAATCACGTGCTGTCATGCGCTTCTTACCGGCTATCTGAAGCTCTGTTATTTCCAACCATTCGTCACCTGCAGCAACCTGTAGTGCCTTCTGTTCTACGCGGATGGTGCCGGGATTTTGGTTAGTGGCGACATGCGTCTTACGGGTCTTGTAAATCTTCAGCACCGTTTCCTTGTCGCCGCCTATTAGCATAGTCCAGGCACCAGGATAAGGACTTAAGCCACGCACGAAGTCATAGACTTGTTTTGCACTCTTCGTCCAGTCAATCTGACAGGTTTCCTTGAAAATCTTAGGGGCAGGCTTGATGGCAGAACCATCAAGCACACTATCTTGGGGGATACTGACGGGATGGCCATCAGCAGCAATGATAGTCTCGAGGGTCTCCAGACAAATCTGTGCCCCCAAATGCATCAAACCATCGTAGACATACTCCACATCGGCATCGTCAGGAATGGGAAAATGCTTCTTCATGATGATGCGACCTGTATCAATGTCGTGGTCGAGGAAGAAGGTCGTCACACCCGTCTCCGTCTCACCATTGATAACTGCCCAGTTGATAGGTGCTGCACCACGATACTGCGGCAACAGGGCTGCATGGACGTTAAACGTGCCGTATTCTGGCATCGCCCACACCACCTCAGGCAACATGCGGAAAGCCACGACCACCTGCAGATTGGCATTGTACGAACGCAACTGTTCAATGAAGACAGGGTCCTTCATCTTCTCTGGTTGCAGCACGGGTAAATCGTGAGCCACTGCATACTGCTTGACCTGCGAGGGCTGCATCTCTGTCTGGTGGCGCCCTACTGGTTTGTCGGGCTGTGTCACTACTGCCACCACATTATACTCGTTCTCCACCAGTGCCTGCAGCGTCTCTACTGCAAACTCCGGCGTTCCCATAAATACGATTCTTAAATCTTCCTTCTTCATATTAGTCTTGGCTAAAGTCGTGCACCATCTTGCGATACATAGTATACATGCGCTTACGCGAGATGTAACCTTTCAGGTGGTTATCTTCGCCGAGCACAGGTAACCAGTCGGCCTGCGTGCGCTCAAAAGTCTTCATCACTTCTGTCATCGGAGTACCGTCACTCAGTACAGCAGCAGGCTCTACCATCAATTGCTGGGCTTTGAAGTGGTTATACAGTTCTGTGCGGAATACCACATGGCGTATCTTACGGATATCGATCTCACCCAACAGCGTCCCTGCAGCATCCGTTACAGGCAACACGTCTGTATGTGAACGACTAATCTTATGCACCATCTGCCCCAACTCCATATCAGGATCTACCCCCTGGTAGTCGCGATCGATGACAGAGTCCAGACTCATCAACGTCAGCACAGCGTGGTCAGTATGGTGAGTCACCAGTCGTCCCTGCTTAGCCAAACGCATGCCATAGATGCTGTGAGGCTCGAAAATGTTAATCGTAAGATAGGCCGATACAGAGACTATCATCAACGGCATGAAGAGATTGTAGCCACTGGTAATCTCTGCGATGAGGAAAATACCTGTCAATGGGGCATGCATCACACCCGACATCACACCAGCCATTCCCAGCAGGGCAAAGTTCTTCTCTGGCACATAGACACCAATCTGGTGCATGTTCCACAATCGCGAGAATAGGAATCCCGTAAAACAGCCGATAAACAGCGAGGGAGCAAACGTACCGCCACAGCCGCCACCACCGTTCGTTGCCGAGGTGGCAAAGACCTTCGTAAAGAGTACAAGAGCAAGGTAGAGAATGATAAACTCGCTATGCCCATAGAACAACGAGCCATCAAGTATCTGGTTCCAGTCGGCTTCCGTCTTACCGTTCAGCAAGAGATTGATGCTATGATAGCCCTCACCATAGAGCGACGGGAAGAGGAAGATGAGCGTGCTTAGGATAGCGCCACCAATGAGCAACTTGATATAGGGTTTGTTCTTGAAACGTGCAAACATATCCTCGCAGGCGTTCATCGTTCGGATGAAGTACAGCGAAACGAGTCCACACGTGATGCCCAGCAAGATGCTGGCAGGCACGCGCTCTACCGTCCAGTCGGAGTCCAGATGGAATGAGAAGAGCACGGCATTGCCACTAAATAGATAGGTAAAACAGGTTGCCGTCACACACGACACGAGGATGGGTAATAGCGCCGACATCGTCATGTCAATCATCAGCACTTCCAGTGTGAACACCAATCCTGCTATTGGGGCCTTGAAGATGCCGGCTATTGCACCTGCAGCACCACAACCGACCAAGGTCATCAACGTCTTGTTATCCAGTCGGAACAACTGTCCCAAGTTAGAACCGATGGCAGAGCCTGTCAGTACAATAGGGGCCTCGGCACCCACCGAGCCACCAAAGCCGATAGTGATGGCAGAGGCTATGACACTCGACCACGTGTTATGACCCTTCAGTCGGGAACGGTTCGACGAAATAGCATAGAGTATGCGGGTAATTCCATGCGAGATATTATCTCTGACCACATAACGCACAAATAGCGACGTCAACCAGATACCCACCACAGGATATACCAGATAGAGCCAGTTGTAGGTATCGGCATGGAAGCGACCCGTCAACAACGCCACAATGGTATTGATAAGTCCATGTAGCACAAAGGCGGCAACAGCCGACAGCACACCCACCAGGAACGCCAGGATGAGCAAGAACATCTTGTCGCTGACATTCGCCACACGCCAGTCGTGCAAGCGCTGTAGCCAAAGGGGTCTATTGTCTGTGTCGCGATTCATAATTATTTCTCTATTGACGGATAATCGTTACTTCGCCATCTGCCTTCAATCGAATAATACTGCTGGGCGTATGAGGCTTATGTTCCTGACGACGACTCCAGCAAACGTAGTCAACCTGTTCGATGATACGAGGGTCTATATCACAATAGTTCTGAGCAGCAGGTTCACCACTGATATTCGCCGAAGTGCTTACCAGCGCTTTCTGGAAGCGATAGCAGAGTTCTTTCGAAAATGGTTCATTGGTGATGCGGATACCCAGGCTCCCGTCTTCAGCCACCAAATTAGAAGCCAGATTGATGGCACCATCCAAAATCAGCGTGGTTGGCTTCGCATTTTCGGCCTCTTTCAAACTATCTATCAGTTGCCAAGCGACATCAGGTACTTGACGAAAATATCGTTGCATACGGGCGTCGCTATCCACAAGACATATCAGCGCTTTCGAGTCGTCGCGTTGCTTGATGGCGTACACACGCTTCACAGCCTCCACATTCGTGGCATCGCAACCGATACCCCAAACGGTGTCTGTCGGGTAGAGGATTACCCCACCCTTTCGCAGCACCTCTACGGCTTTCTTAATATCTTCTTCTCTCGTCATTAGAATTCTGATGTAAAGTGGAATTTGATATGCTTGAAGTCCTCCTGCGCCATCGACAACACATAACCGGAGTCTGCCAGGAATACGTCGCGGCCTTCTTTATCCTTCGCCATATACTGATACTTGCGCTTCTTGAAGTTCTCCAGCTCCGCTGCATCATCGCTCTCAATCCAGCACGCCTTATACAGGTGTACGGGTTCCCAGCGACACTTGGCGTTATACTCGTTCTCCAATCGATATTGGATGACCTCGAACTGCAACTGACCAACGGTACCTATAATCTTACGGCCATTGAACTGGTTGACAAACAGCTGGGCAACACCCTCGTCCATCAGTTGATCGATACCCTTCTGCAACTGCTTCGACTTCATGGGGTCGTCGTTCTCAATGTACTTGAACAGCTCAGGCGAGAACGAAGGCAGTCCGCGAAAGTGCAATTGTTCACCCTCCGTCAGCGTGTCGCCAATCTTAAAGATACCATTATCGGGCAGACCTACAATATCTCCAGGCCATGCCTCATCAATCGTTGACTTACGCTGAGCCATAAACTGCGTAGGACTGGAGAAGCGCAGCGTCTTACCCTGACGCACATGCAGGTAGGGCTGGTTGCGCTGGAACTTACCACTGCACACCTTACAGAAGGCGATACATGAACGGTGGTTGGGGTCGATATTGGCAGTAATCTTGAAGATAAAACCCGTAAATTTCTGTTCATCAGGCTGCACATCGCGCTCCTCAGCCTTCGTAGGCTTGGGACTTGGGGCAATCTCTACGAAACAGTTCAAAAGTTCCTGCACGCCAAAGTTGTTCAGAGCTGAACCGAAGAATACTGGAGCCACCTCAGCCGAGCGGTAGGTTTCTACCTCGAACTCAGGGTACACACCATCCACCAGTTCCAAGTCTTCACGGAGCTTGGCGGCGTCTCTTTCACCAATGCGAGCATCGAGATCTGCTGAACTAACCTCCACGCTAACCTTCTCCGTCACGCGCTGTTTATCGGGCGTAAAGAGGTCGAGCTTGTTCTCATAGATGTTATATACGCCCTTGAACTTGGCACCCTGATTGATAGGCCACGACAACGGGCGAACCTTGATTTCCAACTCCTGCTCCAACTCGTCCAGCAAGTCGAAGGGGTCACGACCCTCGCGGTCCATCTTGTTGATGAAGATGATAACAGGCGTATTCCTCATACGACACACGTTCATCAGTTTACGTGTCTGCGTCTCCACACCTTTAGCACCGTCCACCACAATAATTGCGGAGTCAACAGCTGTCAGCGTACGGTACGTATCCTCGGCAAAGTCCTGGTGACCTGGGGTATCAAGGATATTCACCTTATACTCAATGTCCGAACCGTCGGGAGTATAGTCGAACTCCATCACAGAGGTCGACACCGAGATACCACGCTGCTTCTCGATATCCATCCAGTCAGAAGTAGCGGTCTTTTTAATCTTGTTGTTCTTCACAGCACCTGCCACCTGGATTTGTCCACCAAAGAGCAGAAACTTCTCTGTCAACGTGGTTTTACCAGCATCTGGGTGCGATATAATGGCGAAAGTTCGCCTACGTTCAATTTCCTGATTCACCTTATTATAATTATTTGAGCGTGCAAAGGTACAAAAAAGTGAGAAAAAAAACGAATTTATTTAGATTTTTCTGTAATACAGACACTTCCCGTCTGCAGTTTCTCACTCTGGCAACGCAGCGTAACCTGTGACGGATTTTCACTACTCTGCACGATAACCTGTGCCAAACCATTGAAAGCTGGGATAGAGAATGACTTGCAGTTATGTTCTTTGGGATGGTCTGCACCCAAATACATCGGGTCGCCGTTGCCCACGCCAAGAATACGTCCCTCGCCCTCCAATGTTAGGTTTAGCATAGGACAAGCATCAGGCACGATGCGCCCTTTCTGGTCTTGCACCTCCACAGTTATAACAGCCACATCACGCCCATCAGCCATAATCTCCTGACGGTCACTCTTGAGCACTAACTTATAGGCTGGTTTCGTAGTTTCTATCACCTGTGTCATCGTGCGTTTGCCATTCTTGTAACCATACGCTACCACCTTGCCAGGCTGATAGACAGCCTTCCATTTCAGGTGACCATTCTTTGGCATTGCCTGTCGACCAAGTTTCTTACCATTCACAATGAGTTCCACCTCATCACAGTTGCTATATGCCCAGAGCTCTACCTCCTCGCCCTCGTGTCCTTGGAGATTCCAATGGGGGAAGATGTGCAGCACGGGGGCGCTGGTCCACCATGATTTCAGATACCACGCCTCATCTTTCCAGAATCCACAGTAATCCAAGATGCCAAACTCCGACTCGTGGGCAGGATATGAAAGCGGGTTGGGTTCACCACGATAGTCAAAGCCTGTCCAGTAGAAAAGTCCTGCAGTCCAAGGGCGCTCATCGTAAAACTTCCAACCGCGCTCAATGATATTCTCGTAATTCTGTTCGTTGGTTAGGTTCAAACTGACCATACGCCCTTTGCAGTTCTCATCCTTGAAGTACCAGCCACGTGTACCGCAACCACTGGTTTCCTCAGTGCCCACTATCTTCCACGACGGATTGTTCTTTTTGCGGTTGTCCACATCATTCTGCACGATATAATTAAAGCCCACCACATCAAGACCTTTAATCAGTTCCGTACCGCCGGCATTCGCTACCGTACTGGGACGTGTGGGGTCGTAAAGACGGGTATACTCACGCATCGCCTCTGCCAAACGGGTTCCCTGCACGCTATTCTCCAGTCCCCACTCCTCGTTACCATCGCTCCAGAGAATGATGCTGGGGTGGTTACGGTCACGCTTAATCATGCGTTCCAAAAGTCGAAGGTGTTCGTCGTTGATGCCCATCAGTCGGTTCTCATCTATGACCAGCATTCCTTCACGATCACAAATATCCAGCAAGGCGGGAGTCATCGGATTATGCGAGGCGCGATAGGCATTACAACCAAACTGTTTAAGCTGCTTGATGCGCCACGCTTGCAAGGCATCGGGAATAGCTGAACCCACACCAGCATGGTCCTGATGCATGTTGACTCCCTTCAGTTTCAGGGGTTCACCATTCAGCAGGAAGCCACGCTCAGCATCAAACTTGATATCGCGCAAACCAGTTGTTGTCGTATAAACATCGGTCACCTTGCCGTCCACCTTCACCGTTGTCTCCACTTTATACAGATAGGGATCCGTAGTACTCCAGAGATGCGGATTGGATATCTTAATCCGATGGTCGCTTGTTCGTGTTTCCTTGGCGAGTAAGGGATACATGATTCCGCTGACGTGTGCCACCTCCCTACCCTCGGCATCCAACATCCGTTGCTCAACCTCATATAGCTGAGTCTTCAGTCCGCTGTTGGTCACCTCAGTTTTGACATGGACAACAGCATGGTCATAGGGTTGCTGCAGTTCGGCATAGACAAAGGTGCCGAAGGGTGCCACACTGACCTCAGCCATTTTCTCCAGCCACACATCACGATAAATGCCAGCACCTTCGTAGAACCAACCCTCCTCCAGCGTGGCATCAGCACGCACGCAAATCAAGTTCTCTTTACCGTATTTGACATAGGGCGTGATATCATACACCTGCGTCGCATAGCCGCTGGGTTCAGTACCCATATAGAAGCCATTAAACCATACACGGGCATTGCGGAAGATGCCATCAAAGCGCAACATGAGGCGCTTGCCAAGGTCATAGGCAGGAATGGTCAGCGTTTTACGATACCACCCCACACTGGTCTCTGGATACTTCCATCCCACCGTCTTGTAACCATGCGAGTGACTAGCCTCAGAAGCATAAGGCAGCGTCGTCACCCAGTCGTGTGGCAATTGCACCTCTTGCCACGCCGAGTCATCAAACTTCTGCGCATAAGGTCCTTCATTGTGTATAGAGCTTGCCTTCGTCAGGTAATTGAAATACTCCGTGCCACAACCAAAATCCTTTTTCGGGTCAGCAGCATGCCCAAATGCAAACTTCCATCCCTTATCCAGTAGGATGCTCTCACGTACACTTTGTCCTTGGACTCCCACGACCGACATCAGCAGGGGTGTCATCAGCAGTAAAATCAGTCTATTCATTGTCTTAGCAGTTTCAGTCTTTACATGATGCAAAGATACGCACAAAATCTGAATCTAGCAAACAAACAAGAAGAAAACATAAAAAAAGAACTTAGCTTGACGCTAAGTCCTTTGCGGAGAGAGAGGGATTCGAACCCCCGGTACCTCTCGGTACGGTAGTTTTCAAGACTACTGTAATCGACCACTCTACCATCTCTCCAGTGCTCGAAAATCTCGAAAGCGGGTGCAAAGGTACGACGAAAAAATGAATTTACCAAATTTTAGGGCAACTTTTTTGCAGGTTCGATAATAAATGAGTAATTTTGCAGCATGATTTACCCGAACAATTACGAATCGAAGATAGGATTCGACGAAATACGACGCTTGCTGAAGGGGCATTGCATGTCATCTTTGGGACAGGAGAAAGTCGATGAACTGGCATTCTCTGACGATGCCTCCGTCATCAATGAAGCGATGGCTCAGGTGCGCGAAATGCGCAGAATGATGCAAGCAACGGAGAAACCGGAAATGAACTACTTCTTCGATGTACGCGAATCGGTAGCGCGACTACGCATGGAAAACACCCACATAGAAGAGGATGAACTCTTCGACCTGCGTCGTTCACTGGAAACGATAGGCATTATCGTAGCATTTCTGAATAAGAACAACGGCGATGACGAGAAGCCAGAATTCCTATACACTGCCCTGCACCGCATGGCTGAGGATGTACTGACGTTTCCTGCTATCATCCGTCGCATTGACTCCATTTTGGATAAGTTTGGCAAAATCAAGGACTCAGCATCAATGACACTTGCCGGTATCCGTCACGAAATGGAACAGACAGCAGGGTCTATCTCGCGTACCTTATATACTATACTACACTCCGCCCAGCGCGACGGTCTGGTTGCTCAAGACGTAGCCCCCACCCTGCGTGACGGCCGTCTGATGATTCCCGTAGCGCCAGGACTGAAACGCAAAATCAAGGGCATTGTCCACGACGAGTCAGCAACGGGGAAGACGGTATTCATCGAACCTGCCGAGGTGGTGGAAGCCAACAACAAAGTACGCGAACTGGAGGCTGCCGAGCGTAGAGAGATTGTTCGCATCCTGACGGTATTCTCTGACGAGTTGCGTCCACATGTACAGGAAGTACTTGACTCTTACCATTTCCTGGCACAGATAGATCTGGTGCATGCCAAAGCAGAGATGGCCGAACAGATGCAAGCCTTTGAACCAGAGGTAAAGGGAGCGCCCACGATGGATTGGATTCGCGCCATTCACCCACTGCTGCAACGCTCATTGGCAAAGCAAGACAAGAAGGTGGTACCTCTTGACATTATGCTCGTTAAGGACAAACGTCTTCTCATCATCTCCGGTCCTAATGCAGGCGGTAAGTCGGTATGTCTGAAGACGGTAGGACTACTTCAGTATATGTTACAATGCGGACTTTCGATACCCGTTGGCGATAGAAGTACGGTAGGCGTTTTCCAAAACATCATGATAGACATCGGTGACGAACAGTCTATAGCTGATGATTTGAGTACGTACTCCAGTCACCTGCTGAACATGAAGAACATGATGAAGCAGGCCAATAATCGCACGCTATTGCTGATTGACGAGTTTGGCGGCGGCACGGAGCCTACCATCGGTGGTGCCATTGCTGAAGCCGTACTGAATCAGTTCTGGAAGAAGGACGCTTTTGGAGTAATTACCACCCACTATCAAAATTTGAAGCACTTTGCCGAAGACCATCCTGGTGTGGTGAATGGTGCCATGCTCTACGACCGCCACCAGATGCAGGCACTGTTCCAGTTGTCGATAGGTCAGCCCGGCTCATCGTTTGCCATCGAGATAGCTCGCAAGACAGGTATTCCAGAAGAGGTCATCAATGATGCTTCAGAGATTGTCGGTTCGGAATATATCCAGAGCGACAAATACCTGCAGGATATTGTGCGCGACAAGCGCTACTGGGAGGGCAAGCGTCAGACCATCCACCAGCACGAGAAGTCATTGGAGGGTCACATCCAGCGCTACGAGACCAATCTGGAAGAGATTGAGCGTGAGCGCAAGGCCATTCTGAACCGTGCCAAGCAACAAGCTGAAGAACTCTTGGCAGAGGCGAACCGCAAGATAGAGAATGCCATCCGAGAAATCAAGGAGGCACAAGCAGAAAAGGAACAGACGCGACTGATTCGCGAGGAACTGCAAGAGTTCCGCGAACAGGTACAAAACGACGATACACGCGGACTGATGAGCGAAGAGGAGTTTGCCAAGAAACTGCGTCAGATGGAGGAGCGTAAGGCTCGCAAGGCACAACGCAAGGAAAAGAAGGGCGAAGAGCTGAAAGCTGCCAGCGAGAAGTTAGCAGCCAGAGCCAAAGAGGACCTGCACCCAGAGAACCGTCCATTGGAGAAGGGCGACTCAGTACGCATCAAGGGCACGAATAGCATTGGCGAGATAGAAAGCATTCAGGGCAAGCAAGCAACCGTCATCTTTGGCGGCCTGCGAAGCAAGGTTAAACTGGAACAACTGGAGCGCACCAGCAAAGCACCGACACCAGCTACCCCTGCCGACAAGCATGCCCATCTGGCCATTCAGACCAGTCACATGACACGTGCTACAATGGAGGACCGTCGACAGAACTTCCACCAAGACCTTGACGTGAGAGGCATGCGTGGTGACGAAGCTATCGATACGGTGATGCACTTCATCGACGATGCTATCCTCATCGGCCTGAGCCGTGTTCGTATTCTGCACGGTACGGGTACTGGCATTCTGCGCCAACTGATTCGTCAATACCTTAATACCGTCCCCAACGTTAAGAAGGCCAAGGACGAGCACGTACAGTTTGGCGGCGCAGGCATCACGGTCGTAGACCTGGAGTAATTACTTCACGACGACCTTCTTGCCATTGGAGATGTACAGGCCAGCCTTGGGTGCCGACATGCTGACAGGACGTCCGCTCAAGTCGTAGAGCTCCTGGCGACGCTTCTCCTTAGCGCCAGCCACCGTATGGATGCCTGCAGGTTCGTAGACATAGTCCAGTTTGTTGTCCATCCACTCAATGCGTTCCTTCATATAGCGACGGACATTCTGCACCTCGGCCTCGTAGCTGCCCCAGAGATGCGGATTCTGATGAACATACTCGTTCATGATGGGCCAGCGCTTGAAGTTCAGCTCCTGTGACTGTCCGAGAGTCTGTTCCCAACCATTGATATAAGCTGTCATAGACTCCTCAGTCAGTCCTGCCTGGCGCACCTCGCCCCATATCGCCTTCAACTGAGCCTTAGCGGCAGCATCGTCCACCACAATCTTGTTGACAAACTGTCGCATATTGCCTGCGCAGCTGCCCTTCGTGCGGTAGATATAGTCGGTCAGCCTCATGATGGGGTAAGTACGGTTATCGTTCTCAAACGCCAAGTCAAAATCCCATACTGGTCCCGTATAAATCAGTGCATCGCCACGATCCTTATACATATAAGTACTCCAATAAGTATCGGTATTTCCTGACAGTTCGCCCACCAGAAAATGGCGCAGGAAGGTATTGAGGTCCAAGTAGGTACTCCACTGGTTCTCCATCTTGTTAAAATACTGGCGGATGTATTCGTACTGATTGGGGGTAATAGCGTCTTCATCGGGCGACTTGATAGTCACAGGATTACCTTTGGCAGAGGTAAACATAGAGGGCTCATCATAAGCGTAAGCATCCACCTCAAAGAGGTAGCCTCCCGTCAGCGCGTCACCTGTATTGTCCTCGGGCGTCATCTCCGTGATATCCACTCGCCCACTCTTTACCTCTATCTGGTCGCACAACTGATAACAGCCCTTATACTCACCATTGAGCAAGAGGTCAACGGCAGTGCCATAAGGTGTATAGGGCATACCCATCTTACGACTCAGTTCGAAGGCCAACAGATTGCGCATCAGCGTCTTGTCACCATAGTTGTTGATGAGCGTCCACTTCTTGGCCTTAGCAGGAGCATCAAGGACCTGCTGCTTTTTCTCAAACTTAATGCGATAGGGTTTCTTGGGGAAACCTCTCGAGGCATTGCCACGCTCCCTGACGCCACCAGGTTGGTAGAGCAAATGGGTTCCTTCTTCAGAAATGATGGCAATCTGTGAGACGATTTCCGTCTCCTTGTCATAAGGTATCACACCGTCCTGTGTATGAATACTTACCGTCGGCAGGTTCGTCAACTGACTCAGATGACCGTCGTCTCCCCCACCCTCGTTGCCATAGAATTCCAGTTCGGCAATATTGCAACGAGCATCCGAAGGACCCACATACCGCACATAGCGGAAGCCACGAGAGCACGCAACGGTAGCGTACGACATCTGACCGATGGTACCCTTCTCCTTAATAATATATAAGGGCAAGGCATCCATAAAATCCTCACGGTTGGCACCTTCAAAGACACCAAGCAGCACACGCTGTTCACCATGTACATCATTGCGGGGAGACCACCCCACACGGGTAATGACATGAGGCGCGCCCAAATCCAAACCCGTCCAGGTATAGCTACGCTCCCATGAGGCAAAACAAGTATTAAGGTCACCATCGAATGCCATTTCGCGGGTGTTGACAGTGGTTGATTTCTGAGACGTCGAATAGTCAACGCTCTCTCTTGTTCCAATCACCGTACCAGTAAGTTTATGGGCAGTATCTGCTACTGCCCACACTGCAGGCACTAGCAATAAAATCGAAATAAAACCAAGTTTCATGGATGTAGTTTTGAACAGAACAGAACGCCGAACGTTCTTTTTTGAGCCTCTTGTCGGATTCGAACCAACGACCCCGAGATTACAAATCACGTGCTCTGGCCAACTGAGCTAAAGAGGCGGGTGGGCAGCGGTCTATATCGCGCCGCTACAACCAAGTACCCTTGCTATGTTCCCATCCTGGGGGATTCCGAGGGAGCTGGCCGTACAGGACTGCCCGTTTTTGCGGCTGCAAAGGTACGCATTTTTCCCCTATCCACCAAACATTTCCTTAAAAAACTTTTGTATGTTCCCAAAATATGCGTACCTTTGCACCCGATTATGACACCAGAAGAGTTTCATCAACTAAAAGCATTTGCACGTCAGGACGGCGCCTTGCTGTCAGTGTTGTGGATTGGCAGCTTTGCCTGCTACATCCTCGGCATCGCCAATCCCTTATTGGGGACTTTGGCTTTGCTGTTGATTCTCGTGTCACCAATCTTTGCAGCTAACCGTCTGCGTCATTTCCGTGATGGTGCACGCGAGGGCGTCATTAGTTTCCGTCGCGGCTATGCCTATACTGCGCTTGTTTTCTTCTATGCCGCCGTATTGCTGGCTGCAGCCATCTACATCTACTTTGCCTTTATTGACAACGGCTACCTGCTGAGTACTGTCAACCAGTTTCTGATGACGAAAGAAGGCAAGCAATTGATTGAGCTCTATGGGATGGCCGACCAGATGCAAGAGAACTTGAAGGCGCTGGCCGAGATGCGTCCCATCGACTATGCCGTCAACATGCTGTCAGTCAATATCACCATTGGTCTGTTGTTGGCACTGCCCATCGCCGCTGTGATGCAGAGGAAGTTGAAAGTTAAGAATTGAAAGTTGAAAATAGAAAGTTATGGATATATCTGTAGTAATACCTCTTTATAATGAGGACGAGTCTATTCCTGAACTGTATGCGTGGATAGAGCGTGTCATGAAGGAGCATAACTTCTCTTTTGAAGTTATCTTCGTTAACGACGGTTCTACCGACCGTTCGTGGGAAGTCATCACCGAGCTGTCACAGAAGTCAGAGCATGTGAAAGGCATCAAGTTCCGTCGCAACTACGGCAAGTCGCCTGCCCTGTATTGTGGTTTCAAGGAGGCAGAAGGAGATGTTGTTATCACGATGGACGCCGACCTGCAGGACTCGCCCGACGAGATTCCTGAACTGTACCGCATGATTAAGGAAGATGGTAACGACCTGGTGAGTGGATACAAGCAGAACCGCAAAAAGGGAGACCCGCTGTCGAAAACTATTCCTACAAAGCTTTTTAACGCTACAGCCCGCAAGGTCAGCGGCATCAAGAACCTGCACGACTTCAACTGTGGACTGAAAGCCTATCGTAAAGAGGTTGTCAAGAACATTGAGGTCTATGGTGAGATGCACCGTTATATGCCCTATCTGGCTAAGAATGCCGGCTTCGACAAGATTGCTGAGAAGCCCGTTCACCATCAGGCCAGAAAGTTCGGTAAGTCGAAGTTCATGGGCTGGAACCGTTTTGTCAACGGCTATCTCGACCTGTTGACGCTGTGGTTCCTCGGCACGTTTGGCAAGAAGCCCATGCACGTCTTCGGATTCCTGGGCACCATCATGTTCATGATTGGTTTCTTTGCCGCCCTGTGGCTGGGCATCGACAAGGCGTGGGCCCTCTACAACAACGTCCCCATGCGCCTGGTTACTGACTCACCCTACTTCTACATCGCCCTGACGATGATGATGATTGGCACGCAGTTGTTCCTGGCCGGATTCTTGGGCGACCTCATCAGTCGTAATAGTGCCGGACGCAACGACTACCAAGTAGAAACAACCATCAGATGCGGAAAATAATTGTCGCCATATTGCTGTTAGTTGCTGTCGTGTCGTGCGTCAGCATCGACTGTCCCGTCAAAAACACGGTAGAGGTCACCTATATGCTGAAGAAGCCGTCAGGAGGTGCCGATACGCTGAAGACCGATACGCTGTCAGCATGGGTTCACCGTATCTATTACACAGACCATCAGGACTCTGTATGCCTGAACCGTCTGTGTGGCGACAAGGCAACTTCGTTTTCCATTTTCATGAGTCACACCCTGCCAGAAGACTCTATCTTTACGTCGTTGAAAAACAAGGCGGGACAAACGTGGCTCGACACCATCTGCATCAAGAAAGAAAACTATCCGCATTTTGAGTCGGTAGACTGTAAGGCTGTTTACTTCCACTACATCAACGAGGTAACGACAACCCATCACGGCATCGACTCTATATCTATTCAAAACCGCGAAGTAAACTATGACAGTTCAGAGCATCTCTTCCTTTATCTCAAGGCTAACCGTTAGTCTGCTGTTGCTGGTGGTGGGCGTTGAGAGCTCACAGGCACAGAAGATTTTCCGGATGGAGAAAGACTCAATAGCTTTCTTCCGCGGCTTTGCGCTGTCGTTCGACCTTGTCGGACCTGCCAAGCTGATGCTCAGCGATAGGGGTGAGTATGAGGGTGCCTTGCGCATCAACCTGCACGACCAATGGTTTCCTGTCTTCGAGTTGGGTATTGGTCGCGCCAACCACGAAGAAGACGAAGTGACAGGTTTGACCTACAAGACCACAGCTCCCTACTTCCGACTGGGCATGGACTGGAACATCATGAAGAAGAAGCACGAGCCCTACCGCATCTATGCCGGTTTCCGCTATGCTTACACTAACTATAAGTGCGACGTCCTTCGCAAGAACTTGGAAGACCCCGTATGGAAGACCAAATCTGACTTCGGTAGCGAGGATATCAGTTGCTACCAGCATTGGCTGGAGGCTGTCTTTGGCATCGATGCCTCCATCTACGGGCCTTTCCATCTGGGCTGGACGGTCCGCTACAAACGTCGTCTGTTCCATGAGGAGGGCGACATCGGCAATTCCTGGTACGTGCCAGGTTTTGGCATTAACGACCGAGACAACCTTTGTGTTAACTTCAACGTGATCATCGATATTTAATGCGTGAAAACGTGATAATGATATAACGAACAAAACAACAAAACTACTAATATGACTAACCACAACAAACGATTACTCTGGCAGATTCCCTTTTTGATACTGCTCATCGTGGGCACTGTCCTCATTATCCGCCAGCAACACAACACACCCTACCAGAAGTGCGCAGGAGCTATCTTCGGTACCACCTATCATATCACCTACCAGTATGACGACGACCTGCAGCCAGAGTTGGAGGCAAAAATGAAGGAGGTCGATAATGCCTTGTCGATGTTCAACAAGGAGAGCATCATCTCGCGCGTCAACAACAACCAGCCTGTAGCGCTCAACCCAATGTTCGTGGAGGTATACCAGCAGGCACAGCAGATTAGCGAGGACACCGATGGAGCCTTCGATATTACCGTAGGCCCACTGGTCAACGCCTGGGGCTTCGGCTTCAAGCACGAGCAAATGCCCGACAAGCATGCCGTCGATTCGCTGATGGCTATCGTGGGCTATCAGAAGATAAGATGTGAGAAGGCCAATGGACAATGGAAGATAGTAAAGCGCGACCCACGCATCACCCTCGACTGCTCTGCTATTGCCAAAGGTTATGGCGTGGATGTCGTGGCCCGTCTTTTAGAGGAGAAAGGCATCACCAACTATATGGTAGAGATTGGTGGCGAGGTGGTCACTCACGGCATCAGCGAGAAGCGCGTGCCTTGGAAAATTGGCGTCACCAAACCCACCGACGACCCACTGCAGGAGGGTAATGAACTGCAGACCGTCCTCAACCTCACAGACAAGGCGATGGCCACCAGTGGCAACTACCGTAATTTCTACTACAAGGGCAAGCGCAAATATGCCCATACCATCGACCCCAAGACGGGTCATCCCGTACAGCACAACATTCTCTCAGCCACTGTGCTTACCAGTCATTGCATGCGTGCTGATGCCTATGCCACAGCCTTCATGGTGATGGGTTTCGAAGGTGCCAAGAAGGTGTTGGAGCGTAATCCTGACCTCATGGCATATATCATTTACGACGACAAAGGCGAGACCAAAGTGTGGTACTCACCCAGTCTCAAAGACAAGATTGCGAAGTAATAGGGCTGATGTCTGATGTAAGAAGTAAGAGGTAAGATGGAGATATACGACCAACTGTTACGCTTCTCGCTCTTTCAGGGCATGAGTCACGCCGACCTGATGGAGGTGGTGACACATACCAAGCTGGGATTCATGAAGTTGCAGCAAGGCAAGCACCTGGTCAAGGAGGGCGACAGTTGCACACATCTCACCTTCCTCACGCACGGCAGTCTGCAGTGTGAGACGCTCAGCGATGATGGTGGTTGCCGAGTCGTAGAAACCGTCAAGGCACCGTATATCGTACAGCCCGACCGTCTCTTCGGACTGTCCCAACGCTATAGCAGCACGTTCCGAGCCGACAGTCCCTGCAACTTTATCACCATCGACAAGCAGGAGGTACTGCTACTGCTGGAGACCCAGTTGGTGTTCCGCCTGAACCTGCTCAACATTATGGCGACAGAGAGCCAGCGCCTGCACCGTCGTGCCTGGCGCTCAGCCCCCAAGGACCTGCGCGAACGGTTGGTGCGCTACTTCTTCTCGCGCTGTCTCTACCCTGCCGGTCCCAAGACGTTCTATGTGCTGATGAAGCAGATTGCCGACGACCTCAACGACAGTCGTCTGGACATCAGTCATGCTCTTAACGACATGCAGCGTGACCAACAGCTGACGCTTCATCGCGGGCGCATTGAAATTCCTTTGCTTGAACGATTGCTCATGTAGATTAAAAAAAACTAATTTATTTTGCGGTTCGCTCTATTTACACTATCTTTGCAAGTTAAAAAGAGAGAAAAGTTAGTATGAACGAACCAGATAGACAGGAAATGACAGAAGGAAAGCGTGTCAATCCTTTTTTTGAACCCTATGGTACGCCGCACGATACCGTGCCCTTTGACCGTATCCGCCTGGAAGACTTCGAGGAAGCTTTCATGGAGGGTATTCGTCGTGACAACGAACAGATAGAGAAAACCATCAACAATTCGGAGAAGCCCACCTTCGACAACACCATCATCAATACAGAGGAGGACGAGGGCTACTACGACCTGTTGTCACGCGTATCGACGGTGTTCTTCAACCTGCTCAGCGCAGAAACCAACGACGAGATGAATGCGTTGGCCCAGAAGATGCAGCCCATCCTCACCCAGCATGCCAACGACGTGCGTCTGAATCCCCGACTCTTTGAGCGTATCCGTCAGGTACACCTGCACCACCGCAAGCTGACGCCAGAGGAGAAGATGCTACTCGACAACTGCTACGATGGTTTCGTACGCTCTGGTGCCCTGCTCGACGAGGCTGGCAAGGAGCGTCTGCGCCAGCTGACGGAAGAGGCATCGATGCTCTCCCTGCAGTTCTCGCAGAACCTGCTGAAGGAGCAGAAAGCCTTCACGCTCGACATCACCGACGAGGCACAGCTGGACGGACTGCCTGAGACGGCTCGCGAGGCTGCTGCGCTGACGGCCAAGGAGCAAGGCAAGCAGGGCTGGGTGTTCACACTGGATTTTCCGTCATTCTCACCATTCATGACGTACAGCACTCAGCGTGAGTTGCGCAAGCAGCTGTTTATGGCGCGCAACACCGTCTGTACACACGACAACACGGAGAACAACATCGAGATTTGCAAGCGCATCGTCAACCTGCGCCGTGAGATAGCCCAGCTGTTGGGCTACAAGACCTACGCCGACTACGTGCTGAAGCGTCGCATGGCCAGCAATACGCGCGGTGTCTACCGCCTGCTTAACAACCTTGTCGATGCGTACAAACCTACAGCTGTCAAGGAACGCGACGAACTACGCAAGTTGGCCCACAAAGATGTAGATAAGATGAAGCCTTGGGACACTGGTTTCTACAGTCACAAGCTGCAGATGAAGAAGTACAACATCGACCAGGAAATGCTGCGTCCCTACTTCGAACTGTCGAAGGTGATAGGCGGTGTCTTCGGTCTTGCCAACAAGTTGTACGGCATCACCTTCAAGGAGAACAAGGACATTCCTGTTTACCATCCTGACGTCAAGGCTTACGAGGTGTTCGACAAGGATGGCAGCTATCTCGCCGTCTTCTACGCTGACTTCCACCCCCGCAAGGGCAAGCAGAGCGGTGCCTGGATGACGGAATATCAAGGACAGTATATCGACAAGAAGGGCGAGAACGTCCGTCCGCACGTCTCGGTGGTGATGAACCTCACCAAGCCTACAGAAGAGAAGCCTGCCCTGCTGACACTGGGCGAGGTGGAGACCTTCCTCCATGAGTTCGGCCACTCGCTGCACGGCATGTTTGCCAACACGCGCTTCGAGAGTCTGAGTGGCACCAACGTCTGGTGGGACTTCGTGGAGCTGCCCTCACAGTTCATGGAGAACTACTCCATCGAGAAAGACTTCCTGCGCACCTTCGCCTTCCACTATCAGACGGGCGAGCCCCTACCCGACGAGCTCATCGACCGCATCGTCAAGAGCCGTAACTTCATGGCGGCAACAGCCTGTCTGCGACAGGTATCGTTCGGTCTGCTGGATATGGCCTACTATACCCAGCGCGAGGAGTTCACAGAGGACATCATCCCCTTCGAGAAGCAGGCGTGGAAGAAAGCCATTCTGGGCGAACAGTTGCCCGACACCTGCATGACCGTACAGTTCTCGCACATCATGGCAGGCGGCTATGCTGCCGGCTACTATAGCTACAAGTGGGCTGAGGTGCTCGACGCCGATGCCTTCAGCGTGTTCAAGAAACACGGCATCTTCAACCAAGAGACCGCCCAGCGCTTCCGCGACGAGGTGCTCTCCAAGGGTGGTACCGAGCACCCCATGACGCTCTACAAGCGCTTCCGTGGCGGTGAGCCTACCATCGATGCCTTGCTGAAAAGAAACGGTATCAAACCTCCCCATAAAACCCACAAAACCCATTAAACCCATTAGACCCATGGATAAGCAAACCAAGTTTGACCAGCGCTACCTGGAGATGGCCCGCATCTGGGCAAAGAACTCCTACTGCACACGCCGGCAGGTGGGTGCACTGGTGGTCAAGAACAATATGATTATCAGCGACGGCTACAACGGCACGCCCAGCGGTTTCGAGAACGTCTGCGAGGACGACAACGGCATCACCAAGCCCTACGTCCTGCATGCCGAGGCCAATGCCATCACGAAGCTGGCACGCTCGAGCAACAACTCCGACGGAGCCACCATCTACATCACCGCCTCGCCCTGCATTGAGTGCGCCAAGCTCATCATCCAGTCTGGCATCAAGCGCGTGGTCTATGGTGAGAAATACCGTCTCATGGATGGCATCGAACTACTGGAGCGCGCAGGCATCGAAGTAGTTTACTTAGGAGAATAACCGAACGTTATGTCGTTATAACGCAATAACGAAAAGATAGAAATATGAATCAGAATAAGCACCGCTTTTCACCCTTGATGATGGCCATCTGCGTAGTCATTGGCATCCTGATTGGCACGTTCTATGCCAACCACTTCTCAGGCAATCGCTTGAGCATCATCAACAGCAGCAGCAACAAGCTCAACAACCTGTTGCACATCATTAACGACCAGTATGTGGACACGGTCAATGTCAACGACCTCGTCGAGAAGGCTATGCCCCAGATACTCGCCGAGCTGGACCCCCACTCCGTCTATATCTCTGCCAAGGACGTGCAGCAGGCCAACGACGACCTGCGCGGCTCGTTCTCCGGCGTGGGCATCGAGTTCACCATCCGTCAGGACACGCTCCACGTGCAGCAGGTTATCAGCAACGGTCCTGCCGAGCGTGCTGGCGTCATTGCTGGCGACAAGATTGTTATGGTCGACGACAAGCCCTTTACGGGTAAGACGCTCACCAACGAGGAAGCCATGCACCGCCTGAAGGGCCCCAAGGACACCAAGGTCAAGCTGGGCATCCTGCGCTATGGCGAGAGGAAGGTGCGCAGCATCACCGTCACCCGTGGCGAGGTACCCACCAAGAGCGTCACCGCCACCTACATGCTCGACAGCAAGACGGGCTATATCCGCATCAAGAACTTCGGCGAGAACACCTACCCCGAACTGCTCATCGCCCTGGCCAAGCTGTCGCAGGAAAGCTTCCAGAGCCTCTGCATCGACCTGCGCGGCAATACAGGCGGTTACCTGCAGTCGGCCGTACAGATTGCCAACGAGTTCCTGCCCAAGAACCGCCTCATCGCCTATACCCAGGGCCGCAAGTCGCCCCGTCAGGAGTATCGTAGCGATGGTCGCGGCAGCTACCAGCACATACCCCTCATCATCCTCATCGACGAGACATCTGCATCGGCATCCGAGATTCTCGCTGGTGCCATCCAGGACAACGACCGAGGCACCATCATCGGGCGCCGCTCCTTCGGCAAGGGCCTCGTACAGCAGCCCATCGCCTTTGGTGACCAGTCGATGATTCGCCTCACCATTGCCCGCTACTATTCACCCTCAGGACGCTGCATCCAGAAGCCCTACACAGCAGGCGAGAACAAAGACTACGAGGAAGATATCCTTGCACGCTACGAGCACGGTGAGTTCTTCTCTGGCGACAGCATCAAGCACGAGGGCAAGGAGTATCACACCGCCAATGGCCGTCCCGTCTATGGTGGTGGTGGCATCACCCCCGACATCTTCGTCCCTGAAGACACCACGAATGTCACCTCCTATTACAAGCAGGCATCCATGAGCGGACAAATCATCATGTTCGCCTACAGCTATACCGACGAGAACCGTCAGAAGCTCAGCCAGATAGATGGTGTCAACGATATGGCCAACTACCTGAAGCGCCAGAACATCGTCGACAAGTTTGCCACCTATGCCGAGAAGAACGGCCTGAAGCGTCGCAACCTCATGATCCAGCGCTCCTACAAGCTCCTGGAGCGCTTCATCATCAGCCGCATCATCTACAACATGATGAAGGAAGAGGCCTGGATAGAATACCTCAACAGCGACGACCCCGCCATCACCGAGACTCTCCGCATCATGCAAGAAGGCAAAGCCTTCCCACCCAGCGTGGCATCTACATCAAGAATGGCAAAAAAATCGTGGTGAAGTGATGTTCCCCCTTCGTAAGTTTCTCTGTGTAAAATTTGGATTTCTTGGAAAAAGTCCTTATATTTGCAGACATGAAGCGCGAAGTCTATGAGAGTCAGAAAGCATTTGCAGGTGAAAAGAAACCGTCAATGCTCCGACGCTGCGTGGGACACGACTACACAGAGCGCATGATGTATATGGTGACGATGGTGGTCGAAGGGCGCCGTCCGCTATTTGGTACAGTTGTTGGTCGTAGCGATGCTCCTGCAGATAGCGAGCAGGCTCCGAGGGTGGAACTGAGCGAGCTGGGGCGGCGGGTGTCAGAAGAAATGTTATCTACGCCAGCCCATCATCCTGAAATTTCAGTTATTGCGCTCCAGATGATGCCCGACCACTTGCATGCCATTCTCTTTGTCAAGGAGAAGATGGAAGAGCCGTTAGGTATGGCTTTGCGTGGCTTTAAGCAAAAGTGCAACCAGCATTACCGGGAGCTGATTCTTGGCGTTTCGCCTGTTGCGTTGTCAACGCAACAAACAAGACAAGCGCAACAAACAGGACGGCCAACACAGAAGAAAGACCGCCGAGGTGAAGACCGCACCCACGGCCTTCTCTTTGCCCGCGGCTTCAATGACAAGTTATTGCTGCGCGAAGGTCAGCTACAGCGCTGGTTGGACTATCTGCACGACAACCCGCGCCGTCTGTTGATGAAACGCGAGCAGCCAGACCTCTTCCGTGTACAGCGTAACATCATGGTGGCTGGCCAGCACTTCTCAGCTATTGGAAATCGTTTTCTGCTGGAGCGCCCCATAAGACTCCAGGTGCAATGCTCGCGGCGCCTCACTGATGAGCAGATTGCTGAGCAGCAGGAACAGTGGCTTCAGCAGGCCCGTAGTGGTGCCGTCTTGGTGTCGCCCTGCATCTCTAAGGGAGAGAAACAAGTGATGCGAGCAGCCTTTGAGCAAGACCTGCCTATTATCGTTCTGCAGGAGAATGGTTTTACAGACCTCGCTAAGCCTGGTGGCAAGCGCATGGAAGCCTGTGCTCGCGGCCAACTGTTGCTACTTGCTCCATGGGAACATCACAACGAGCGACTAACTATTCGCCGTGACCAATGCCTGGCGCTGAACGAGATGTCGCGAATGATCTGTCAGGAAACAGATAAATAACCACTCGAAAAAGCGGAAGCCGTAATGACTGGAACGTGGTACGCTTCGTCTGCCGACTGAGGGGTATCGTAACCACAAAGTGCTCTATGGCTGTTTTCGGAAAACTGCTGGAAAAGATGGGGCTGGGCAATCAGAAGAACAATATGAAGCAGCGCACGGATGCCAACGATAGAAATGCACTCATTGCCTATGACGACCCTGCTAACAAAAACCAAAAACTCTGGAAACTGAAAAGAGACGGAAAGCAGATTGAAGAGATACTTGACGAAGTTATCAATAGCTGTGCTGCCTGATTCTTTTTAACCATTACTCTAACCATTTCTTTTACTATTCGTTCACTTTTAACCGGTTAATGCTATTGCTTTAACCTTATTTGTTGTATTCCCCCATTCGTAGTACCTTCGCACCCAGAATTCAGTACCTTGGATAAACACTGAGCACGGTGCCAGGGGAATGACGGGAAGGTGAAAATTCTCTATGCCGAGACCCGTCAGTGCAAGAGAGTAAACTTCCATAAAAAAAGATAGAAAAATGGGAGCAAACAAAAAGTCCAACCTCAGCGGTTGGCACCACAACACGCATCTGGGCGTGAACGTAAAAACAGTGTTGAACAACGACCGCGCTATGAAGACGGGTAAGGACTATCAGGGCGTACTGCGCCGCGACGTGGAGATTGACGAGTTCCTCTACGACGAGCACTTCACCTTCGTGGAGACGGCAACTCACCAGGCTGTGAGGCGTAATCCGCGCATCTTCAGCGGCCGTTACATCACGGTGACACGCTGGGCTGACGGCAGCTATCATCCGAACTTCCGTCCGATGCCTATGAGAGAAGACCTCACCCTGGAGCGCTATGCCCTCGGCGTGTATAACGAACTCTGCATGGCACTGGGTGGCCTGGTAGAGGAAGAGTAAAACAGAACTTCTTCAGTTACTTCAGTATTCAGTAAGTATTTCGAGGGGTTGTTATGTATCAAATCCCCTATATATAATATATAACTAATTAATAATTAGATAGTTATATATAAGGAAGAAAAATGACACCCCCTTGAAATTTAACTGAAGTAACTGAAATCTGAAGTAGAAGCATTAGTTAATTATCATCTAAAAAGCAGAATATCAATGACTTACGACATTACAAAACCAACAGCACCAACGATGCCAAACCTCGGAAAAGGGGTTGAATGCATCAAAATCCTGCTCTCGCAGGCATCAAAAGACATGCACGAACCCCTGGTTCCGATGTTTTTCCCTATCCTAGGCGCACACATGAGCGGCGCAGAATTTCAGTATCCTGACAACAAATGGCTGGAAATGTGTGGCTTAATGGCCAATCTGGTAGCAGATTCGGGCTGTAACAAAGGTCAATTGTCACATCTTGTAGAGGCTATTTGTCACGACTTTACTGAGCACGACGAGGACGAATTGCAGAAGCTCGTCGTCTGGCAGAAGCAGGGCACACCGTGGCTGCAGATACCGTATTACGACCGTAGCGGCCGTCTGACGGGCGTTCAGAACCGCAACCTGATACGTGGTGCCCTGCCGCGCTTCCGCTTCCCCAGCGGCTCTAAATGCGGCATCTACAACCTCCCCGTGCTGAACCTCCTAAAGCCTGGCGAGCCACTCTTCATCACCGAGGGCTGCTCCGACTGCTGGGCCATGCTCTCGGCGGGTCACAAGGCCATCGCCATCCCCTCGGCCACGCTGCTGACGCAAGATGTAAGAAGTAAGATGGCTGATGGCAGAAGTAATTCTTCACTCTTAACTCTTAACTCTTCACTTGGAATTACGTTCCACATGTTCCCCGACCGCGACGCCCCCGGCGAGCGCCTCTTCCTGCAACTGCAGAAGGTTTTGCCCACGCTCCAGCACCACCAGTTGCCACCCGACTGCAAGGACTTCAGCGACTACTACCTCACACACCTCCGCAAGCCACCCTAATAGGCCTTCATTACCAGGCTGGTAACCACTCCGTACCAGCCTGATACGCGCGCGTATTAGCCTGATACAGAACCGTAGAAGCCTGGTAATTGAACGACCACGAAACGGAGAAAAAAACGTGAAATTTTCTCGAAAATAATTGGGAAATTATTTGGAAATATGGGAATTTTTTTGTAACTTTGTAGTGTGAAAATGAGAGCTCTAAATGATTCACAGAGAGTTAGTTAACCTTATTAATCAACCATTTAAAACACACAAAAACTATGGCAGTATTTTATCGTTTGCATCAGGACCAGTCTACTGGTACCAAGCGTTCAGGAAAGTGGTATGCCCGCGCCGTGCCTACGGCCTGCATCGGCACCCGTCAGCTGGCGGAGATTATCCAGCGTAACTGTACCGTGAAGAAGTCCGACGTGATGGCGGTACTGGAGGAGCTCGTCGAGGTGATGAAGGACCAGATGCAGGACTCCAAGCGCGTGAAGCTGGACGGCTTCGGCTCGTTCAAGATCGGCATCGAAAGCAAGGGTGCACAGACCGCCGGCAAGTACTCCGTCGCCGAGCACGTCAAGGGTCTGCACGTCGTCTTCATGCCTGAGCGTACCACCGACTCCGGTGGCAACAAGTCCAAGCAGTTCCTGCAGGGTTGCAAGGTAGAGGAGTTGCCTCTGAACACCGTGGAGAAGGAGGAGCCCGAACCTTAAAAAGTGCGCCCTTCGGGGCGACACTTTTTTGAGTTAAGAGTTAAGAATTAAGAGGTAAGAATTAAGATAGGGGTTACTGCGCGAACTTCGCCAGCTTGTCGGCCCAATACTTGCGCAGGTCTGCCCACTTATAATAATAAGGGGTGGAGGTGGAAGCGACGGGGAGTGTTACCTCGCGCTCGTTGAGCAGGGCCTTGACGAGGATGTCGCCCTCGCCACTCTTCGGCTTGTAGAAGATGAGCTGGATGTTGCAGCCCATGGGGAAGATTTTGTAGTTCTGCCAGTACTTCTCCAACTCCTCGAAGTCGAGAATGCTGGCACCACAGTTGCCCAGTTCCATGAGACACGCCAGCGGCATGACACACACCTCATGACCGAAGCGCATGGTGGCCTGTGGCTTGCCGAGAGCTACGCAAGTGTCTGCCGTCTCGATGATGTTCGTCAGCAAGTTATACTGACTGAATGCCATGACATTACCGGTCTGTGGGGCGTTGGCATAGCGCATGTACCAGCTGACATTATCGATACGCCACTGGTCGTAGAGCTCGTTGTTGGTGAAGAGGTTGAGCATGTCGTAACCGTCGTCGTGGCTCTGCATATTGATAACGACCTCGAAGAGCTGACGCATCAGCCGTTTCTGCTGGATGCTGTCGTTGGTCCAGCGTGGGTCGTTGAAGAGCACCATCATGAGGCGCTCAGGGTGGGTATTCTTATCGGAGAAGGCTTTCATGCTCTCACGATCCATGTTTTCACGAGCTTCCTTCACCTTGCCGCTATGAGGCTGGTTGAGGTAGTACTGCAGACTCTCGCTAACATCATTATGGATGCGAGCTGAAGGGTTGGCGGCCATGAGTTCCTCACACTCGGCAACCATCGACAGGACGCAACGTGTAACTACCGTGCTACGGGCATCGATAGCCACGCCAGGGCTCTTGAATATCTCAGGGAAGTGCTCAGCGATACGCTTGCCGATACCGTGGTGCTGGCGCTCACCAACGGTGGTGAGGTCGCCCAAACGCAGATGAGTGGTCTTGTTGAACTCCTCCAACTGCTGCAACGTCTTCTGACCTACTGGGGTGAGCTTGCCCTGCTGGTTAGCCTTACGCAACGGATTGAGCACGCGCTCGTAGCTGTCCTCAGCAATGAGCCAGCGTGAACCGTGACGGCCGTAGTGCGTGAAGTAGAACGGCACATAGCCCGCAGGAGCTGGGGTGTACTTGAAGTCGGGCAACTGACGGTCGTAGTCCACGTAGTTAGAACCTGCCAACCAGGGATTGGCCTTGATATCCTCACGAGCGGTCTGTGCCGCGATATTCATCGTCATGCTGCTAAACAGCACGACCATTGTCAATAGTTTCTTCATCTGCGTAGTGCTATGTTATAGTTATAATATTGCTTGTTACCGGTAATGTCCTGAATGACCTTGATGAATGGCGGGAAGTTGACACTTTCCTGCTCTGCCACACCCTTGGTCTGGAGAATCATGAGATTGTCGACGGGCTCGTGGAAGAAGTCAATCTCGAAGTACTGGCCTTTCCAGATGAACGAGCGGCGCGTCTTGCGGATGGTGGCACGATAGGGGTCGGCCTGCTGCAGCAACGACTCGTAGAGGGCATTGCTGACCTGGCGCTCGGTCTCCAGCACCTCGGTGGGCGACACACGCTTCTTGGTCTTGTGGACATTGACCACTTCCCCACCCCAGCAACGACGGCGCAGACGCACCTCGACGCCTGGATCAGCCACCAGGTAGGTCTGGGTAATCTCGCTCTCGATGCACTCCGGCAGTTCGCCCGTGAGTTCAATGAGATAGACACGCTCATCCTCAACTGGCTGAGGAAGTCCCAAGACGTTGGAGATTTCCAAGATGACGCGATTCAGCTTGGTGTCGAAGTCGTTGTGGTTGTTGATGACGCGCAAATGGGGATGACCCGTCCACGACTTGTTGACCTTTTTGTCGAGGTCGCGTGCCAACTGCAGTCCTTCCTCGTTGGCCTGTTCGTAGCGGGTGGAGTTGGTGGCGGTGGTATAGTACTGTTCGGCGCCGTCAGCAGCACTCACCAGATGCAGCACGGCATCGTAGCGCTCCTTGAGTTCGTTGGGCGTCGTACCACACTTTTGGCACAGCTCAATCCACATATCGCTGGAGATATAGGCCGAGATATCCAACGTACCACGATCGCAAACCACGAAGGTGGGCTTCGTACAGGTTTCTGCCAGTCGCATAAACGAATCTTCCAACGCCAGCTGTGTCTGCAGGATAGCCAACTCGCCCTCATAGTAGAGCTTGGGGTTTGGCGTCAGATAGCTCCAGCCGCCCTGACTATACATGGTGGGTACTTCGGGCACGGTGAACACCTTAAAGCCCAGGTTAGAGAAATGCTCGATGATGCGCACCAGCGCTGTGGTCTTACCAGCACACGGTCCGCCAGTCAGTACGATTCGTTTAACGTTGCTCATAGTGGTTATAGTATATTTTCGGCAAAGTTACAAAATAATTGCGAATTACGAATTACGAATTATGAAATATTTTGTATCTTTGCAGTCAAAATATCATAATCCCTATGAAAAAAACTATTTTGATGGTAACGGCTACAATGGCCACAACGGTATTGAATGCACAAAATCTGCAATACCCGAAAGCTGCCAAGGACGGCACGGTGGATGAATACTTCGGCGTGAAGGTGGCAGACCCCTACCGCTGGTTGGAGAACGACACCTCTGCACAGACTGCAGCATGGGTAGAAGCAGAGAACAAAGTGACGACTGATTTCCTCGCTCGTATTCCCTTCCGCCAGAAACTGCTGAAGCGACTGACGGAGCTGGCAAACTACGAGAAGATTGGTGCACCCCGCAAGCGTCACGGCAAGTGGTATTTCTACAAGAACAACGGTCTGCAGAACCAGAGCGTGATGTATCAGATGGACGAGCTGGGGGCAGAGCCACGCGTCTTCTTAGACCCCAACACGCTGAGCACCGACGGTACGGTAGCCCTGAAAGGCGTCTATTTTTCGAACAACGGCAAGTGGGCAGCATACTCCATCTCGCGCAGTGGCTCTGACTGGGAGGAGTTCTTCGTCATTGACCTGAAGACGGGTCAGCTGACCAACGACCATATTGAGTGGGCTAAGTTCTCTAATGCAGCTTGGCAGGGCGACGGTTTCTACTATTCAGCCTACGACCGTCCTACAGAAGGCAAGGAGTTCTCAAACGTCAATGCCAGCCACAAGATTTACTACCACAAAATAGGGACGCCACAGTCGCAGGATGTGCTGTTCTATCAGAATCCCACACAGCCCAAGCGCTTCTATTATGTCAGCGTCAACGAGGAAGAGACGGTGATGTATCTCTATGAGAGTGGTGCTGGTGCTGGCAACAACCTGTTTGTGAGAGACTTGCGCCAGAAGGACTCGCAGTTCATCCAGATGACTGACAACATGGACTATCAGTATTATCCCGTCTTTGACGAGAGTGGTAAACTGTATATCTTTACCAACTACAATGCGCCGAAGGGACGCGTCATGACTGCCGATATCCGCCAACCCGGAATCAACGATTGGCAGGAGTTCATCGCTGAGCAGCAGAACGTGCTGAATGGTGTGGATGTCATTAATCGTCAGTTTATCCTGAACTACTCGCAGGATGCCTGCGACCATGCCTTCGTCTATGGTCTTGATGGTAAACTACGCCACGAGGTGAAACTGCCAATGGTAGGTAGCGTAGGCTTTACTGGCGATGAGAAAGAGCCAGAGTGTTTCTACACCTTCACGTCGTTCACCATGCCTGGTACCGTCTATCGCTATGACATGGCCAAGAATGAGAGCACCATCTACACGCAGCCAAGCGTAAAATTCCGCCAGCAGGACTACGAGAGCAAGCAGATTTTCTTCCAGAGCAAAGACGGTACGCGCGTACCTATGTTCATAACCTATAAGAAAGGACTGAAGCTGAACGGCAAGAATCCCGTCTATCTCTATGGCTACGGTGGCTTCAACATTGCGCTAGGTCCCAGCTTCTCAGCAATACGCATTCCGTTCCTGGAGCAGGGAGGCATCTATGCACAGGTGAACCTGCGCGGTGGTAGTGAGTATGGTGAAGAGTGGCATCTGGCAGGTACGAAGATGCAGAAGCAGAACGTGTTCGACGACTTCATCTCAGCAGCAGAATATCTTATCCGCGAGGGTTACACCTCGAAGGATAAGCTGGCCATTGTCGGTGGTTCGAATGGTGGATTGCTGGTGGGTGCTTGTATGACACAGCGCCCCGACCTCTTCCGTGTTGCCATTCCGCAGGTAGGCGTCATGGATATGCTGCGCTATCATAAGTTCACCATTGGCTGGAACTGGGCTTCAGACTACGGTACCAGCGAAGATTCGAAGGAGATGTTTGAATACCTGAAGGGCTACTCACCCTTACACAACCTGAAGCCAGGCACCTCCTACCCTGCCACACTCGTGACGACTGCTGACCACGACGACCGTGTCGTGCCAGCTCACTCATTTAAGTTTGCTGCCACCCTGCAGGAGTGTCACAAGGGTCCGAATCCCGTCCTCATCCGCATCGACACCAAGGCCGGACATGGTGGTGGCAAGCCACTTGCCAAGGTGTTGGAAGAGCAAGCAGACATCTACTCGTTCATTCTCTACAATATGGGATTGAAGTTCAAGTAAAAAATTAAGCCCCGTCGTTTGGCGGGGCTTAACTTTTACTAATCTTTATCTTACTCTTTGTCGAGCAAAATCTTCATCATCTCAACGGCGGCCTTAGCCACAGAGGTACCAGGACCGAAGATGGCGGCAACACCAGCCTGATAGAGGAAGTCATAGTCCTGAGCGGGGATAACACCACCGGCAATGACCATAATATCCTCACGACCAAGCTTCTTCAGTTCCTCAATGAGCTGTGGGATGAGCGTCTTGTGACCAGCAGCCAGTGAGCTGGCACCAACCACATGCACATCGTTCTCAACGGCCTCGCGAGCAGCCTCAGCAGGCGTCTGGAACAACGGTCCCATATCTACGTCGAAACCACAGTCTGCATAACCGGTGGCAACCACCTTTGCACCACGGTCGTGACCGTCCTGACCCATCTTGGCAATGAAGATACGAGGACGACGACCTTCCTTCTCTGCGAATTCATCGGTCAGCTTGCAAGCCAACTCAAACTCGCTATCGTTCTTTGATTCTGAACTATACACGCCTGAAATTGTTCTGATTACTGCTTTATAACGACCTACGATTTCTTCGCAGGCATCTGAAATCTCACCAAGGGTACAACGCAACTGAGCGGCCTTGACAGCGAGGTCGAGGAGGTTGTTCTCGCTCTTGCGACCTTCTTTGAAGTCACGGACACAGTCGGTGATAGCCTTCAGGGCAGCCTGACAAGCAGCCTCGTCGCGCTTGCTGCGAACCTGCTTGAGGCTCTCCTCCTGCTGCTTACGCACAGCGGTGTTGTCGACCTCAAGAATATCGATGGGATCTTCGTGCTCCAGACGATACTTATTGGTACCGACGATGGTCTGAACGCCAGAGTCGATACGAGCCTGCGTGCGTGCTGCAGCCTCCTCAATACGCATCTTGGGCAGACCCGTCTCGATAGCCTTCGCCATACCGCCGAGCTTCTCAATTTCCTGGATGTGCTCCCAAGCCTTGTGAACCAACTCGTTGGTCAGCGTCTCTACGTAATAAGAACCAGCCCACGGGTCAATCTGCTTGCAGACCTTCGTCTCATTCTGGATATAGATCTGGGTGTTACGAGCGATACGAGCAGAGAAGTCGGTAGGCAGAGCGATAGCCTCATCAAGCGCATTGGTGTGCAGCGACTGGGTGTGACCCAATACAGCTGCCATAGCCTCGATACAGGTACGACCCACGTTGTTGAAGGGGTCCTGCTCAGTGAGCGACCAACCAGAGGTCTGTGAATGGGTACGCAGAGCGAGCGACTTCGGATTCTTAGCGCCGAAGCTCTTCACAATCTTTGCCCACAACAGACGACCAGCGCGCATCTTGGCAATTTCCATGAAGTGGTTCATACCAATAGCCCAGAAGAACGACAGGCGCGGAGCAAAAGCATCCACATCGATACCAGCATTTACACCCGTACGCAGGTAATCCATACCATCAGCCAAGGTGTAAGCCAGCTCGATATCGGCAGTAGCACCAGCCTCCTGCATGTGATAACCTGAGATAGAGATGCTGTTGAACTTAGGCATCTTCTGTGAGGTATATTCGAAGATATCGGCGATAATCTTCATAGAGAATGCGGGCGGATAGATATAGGTGTTACGCACCATGAACTCCTTCAGAATATCGTTCTGGATAGTGCCAGCCATCTCCTCGAGCTGAGCGCCCTGCTCCAGACCTGCCACGATGTAGAATGCCAGGATAGGCAGCACGGCACCGTTCATGGTCATGGAAACAGACATCTTGTTCAAGGGAATACCAGAGAAGAGCACCTTCATGTTCTCCTCGTTACAGATACTTACACCAGCCTTACCCACATCACCAACCACACGAGCGTTGTCGGGGTCGTAACCACGGTGAGTCGGCAGGTCAAAGGCTACAGAAAGACCCTTCTGACCAGAAGCCAGGTTACGGCGATAGAAGGCGTTCGACTCCTCAGCAGTAGAGAATCCAGCATACTGGCGGATAGTCCAAGGCTTGAAGGGGTACATCATTGAATAAGGACCACGCAAATAGGGAGGGATACCAGCTGTAAAGTCGAGGTGCTCCATACCTTCCAGGTCCTCTTTCGTATAGACGGGACGCACCTCGATGTGCTCTGGGGTCTTCCAGTCTGCTACGATTCCATTGTCTTTAATCCACTTGGCACCGTCCTGAGCCTTGATGCCTGCATAGATATCAATATCTTTAAATTGTTTACGCATAATTCAAGTCTCCTTTCTTTAGATGCCAAGTTTCTGATTATATTCTTTCAAAGTCTCAAGCACGTTGCACTTCACGTGGATGTAGTTCTCGATGCCAGCAGCCTTCAGGTCCTCCATGCAAGCAGGAGCACCAGCTACGACGAACATCGCACGACCATCCAGATACTTGAAGGCAGGGATAGCATACTCAGCATACTCATCGTCTGAAGAGCAGATAACTACGATATCAGCCTTAGCCTCAAGTGCTGCATCAACACCCTCCTCAACAGTCTTGAAGCCGAGGTTGTCAATTACCTTATATCCGGCACAAGCCAGGAAGTTGCACGAGAACTGTGCACGAGCCTGACGCATAGCAAGATTACCGATAGTCAGCATGAAGGCAACAGGCACCTTCTTGGCCTTCTCGGTAGTCAGACGCAGGGTCTCGAAATCTGAAGCCAGACGGCTGGCCTTCAAAGCAGGCACATCAGCATCGCCAGCATGCGTTGCGACACATTCAGAAGAAGCCACAGGCGCCTTGCCCTCGCTCTTCTCCGTGAAGTTCGGGAACTGGTTGGTACCCAGCAGGAACTCCTTACGCTTGGCAGCATCGCCATGACGCTTGACGTTCGTAGCATTGATATCTTCCTGAATGGTACCCTTCTTGACAGCCTCCAGGAAGCCACCTTCCTCTTCTACCTTGAGGAACAGTTTCCAAGCCTCCTGAGCCAGAGCGTCAGTCAAGTGCTCAATATAGTAAGAGCCAGCTGATGGGTCAACGATACGGTCGAAGTGGCTCTCCTCCTTAATCAACAACTGTTGGTTGCGGGCAATACGCTCGCTGAAGTCAGTTGGCTTCTCATAAGGACCATCGAATGGTGTAACCACCAGCGAGTGAACACCACCGAGGGCAGCACTCATAGCCTCTGTCTGCGAACGGAGCAGATTGACATAGCTGTCGAACACAGTCTGGTTATACGTCGATGTCGAAGCGTTAATCACCATCTTGCAAGCGCAGTCGCACTTCGGCTCATACTGCTTGACGATCTGAGCCCACAGCAGACGAGCGGCACGGAACTTGGCAATTTCCATGAAGTAGTTCTCGGAGATACCCATATAGAACTTAATCTTCTTGGCGGCAAGATCCACATCAACACCAGCATCCACCATTTCCTGCAGGTACTCGTTACCCCAAGCCAGCGCGTAGCCCAGTTCCTGAACGATGTAGGCACCACTGTTGTTCAGCAGGTCACTGTGTACCATCACGCAGCGTAGGTTAGGATAGTCCTTCAACTTCTCCACGAGTTTGGGCATGTCGGGCAGCAGGAAGGAAGAGTCCTTGCCCTTCATCAACATGCGCTCAATGGGGTCGAAGCCCACGCCACCTACAATCTTCTCCTTGTCGTAACCCATCTTCTCGAAGTAGGCCACCAGCAGGTCACCCAACTGGAGAGCGTGGCGCAGACAAGCGCGATAGCTTACCTCCACGATGTCGAGGCGGATGTCTTTCAACAAGGCGTCGATGTACTCAGCGCTCACCTCGTCGTGCCCCAGCTTGAAGCCGATAGAGTCCACGCCCTTCATCAGCAGGTCGAGTGCCTTCTTGTTAGCAGCTACAGGGTCACCGCCTACTACGACGTTCTGACGAACGTACCACTCGTTAGAGTCTTTCTTGTTACCACGCACGAAGGGGAACTCACCAGGCAGAGCGTCTGGTGTCTTCAAATCCTTCAAGTCCTCGCGGCGGTAGAAAGGCTGCACGTTAAAACCTTCGTTTGTTCTCCATACCAAGCGTTTCTGGAAGTCGGCACCCTTCAGGTCCACTTCAATTTTGTCCAGCCACTCCTGGGTGGTTGGAGCTTGGAACTCAGTAAAGAGTTTTTCTTTGTTTGCCATAGAATGTGTTTATTATATAAGTGTTTTAAGTTATTTCTGATTGCAAAGGTAACAAATTATTCTGAACTGACGAAGAAATTAATAAATATTTCGTTTTTATCAAAAAATGTTGCACAAAAATGCGTGTATTGAGCAAATTCTTTGTACCTTTGCACGCAATATATATTAATAGGTACTTTATGGAATCATTTCATTGGTTAGTTGATTTGTTTACGACGACCGACTCAGTGGCACATATTGTGTTGCTATATGCCATTGTCATCGCCGTAGGCGTGTATTTAGGTAAAATTAAAATTGGCGGAGTATCGTTAGGGGTAACATTTGTATTGTTTGCAGGAATCGTTGCCGGACATATCGGTTTCACGGCACCCACGCCCATTCTGACATTTGCACAGGACTTCGGTCTTATCCTCTTTGTATTTATGATTGGACTGCAGGTAGGTCCTGGTTTCTTCGAGAGTTTCGGAACACAGGGCATCAAGCTCAATGGACTGACGTCCTTGGCCATTCTGCTCAACATTCTCGTCATGTTCGGATGCTACTACATCTTCTTTGACACCAGCGACAAGACCAATCTCCCTATGATGGTCGGTACGCTCTATGGTGCTGTCACCAACACCCCAGGTCTTGGTGCTGCTAACGAAGCGCTGGGCACGGTCTTCGGACAGGACGCTCCACAGATAGCCTCAGCCTATGCTTGTGCATATCCTTTAGGTGTGCTGGGCATTATCGGTGCCATCATCCTTATCAGACTTATCTGTGGCGTCAAATTGGAGAAGGAGGAAGAAGAGCTGAAGGCGTTAGACGAGACCAACACCGCTAAGAAGCCTTACAAGATGCACTTAGAGGTTACCAACAAATACCTGGAAGGCAAGACCATATTGCAGGTTCACAACTTCCTGAACCGCGAATTTGTGGTATCACGACTGGTTCATGAGGGAGAGTTGATTATCCCTAACCGCGATACAATTTTCCACATGGGCGACCAGATGCTTATCGTTTGTGCCGAGGCCGACCAGGAAGCTATTACGGCCTTCATCGGTCCTAAGCTCGACATCGACTTCGAGCAGCAAGACCAGCCTATGGTATCAAAGCGCATTGTGATTACCAATCCAAAGCTCAACGGCAAGACGCTGGCTTCGCTTCATTTCTCCAGTGTTCACGGTGTCAACGTGACCCGTGTCACCCGTCACGGCATGGATATCTTTGCCTCTCCCAGCCTGCCCCTGCAGGTAGGTGACCGCATCATGGTTGTTGGTCCTGAGGATGCCGTCGACCGCGTAGCCAACAAGATGGGTAACTCTATCCGTCGTCTGGACGCACCCAATATTGCCACCATCTTCGTAGGCATCATGATTGGTCTTATCTTCGGTTCGTTCCCCTTGGCCATTCCTGGCATGCCCGTTCCCGTGAAGCTCGGTCTCGCTGGTGGTCCGCTGATTATTGCCATTCTCATAGGCCGCTATGGTTATAAGATACACCTTGTCACCTATACCACTACTTCCGCCAATATGATGTTGCGCGAGATAGGACTGGTGCTCTTCCTGGCCTCTGTAGGTATCAAGGCGGGAGCAGGATTCTTCGAGACGGTGGTAGAAGGCAACGGTCTGCTGTATGTCCTCACGGGTTTCCTCATCACCATCATCCCCATCTTGATTGTTGGTCCGATAGCCCGTCTGCGCTACAAGTTCAACTACTTCACTATAGCCGGTATGATTTCCGGTACATATACTGATCCCCCCGCACTGGCCTACTCTAACAGCATCTGCTCGAAGGAGGCTCCGGCACTGGGATACTCAACGGTTTACCCGCTCGCGATGTTCCTGCGCATCTTCACAGCACAGATCATCGTACTCTTCTTCTGCGGATAACCGGCCTAAGGGCCCATTAACCCCATCAGACCCAAAGAAATATAAACAATACACGTAAAACAAACAGACAAAATGAACAAACTTAGACTCCTATTAGGGGGACTTGTGGTTCTATCCTCACTACCCGTGCTGGCACAGATGGACGCCAGCATCAAGTTGAATGAGGTGATGACCAAGAACGAGACCAGCCTGATTGACGGATACGGAGCGAGGAATGCGTGGGTGGAGATTGCCAACATCTCCCACTCCACGTACAACATCCGTGGGATGTACCTCACCACCGACCGTGCCGTACTCGACAAGAAGATGAGTGTGCCAGAGCGTGTTAAGCGTATGAGCCAGATTCCCAATGGCGAAACGCGCACCAATCTCAGTGGCCAACAGCTTGTCGTCTTCCAGCTCAACAGCAGCCCTGCACAGGGTGCGCTGCATCTCTCTGTGAAAGTCAATGCCGACAAGCCCACGTGGATAGCCCTCTACAACGGCAATGCCACACAGCTTATCGACTCTGTGACAGTTCCCGTTCTCGATGCCAACCAGTCGTATGCACGCATCAGCAATCTGGGTGGTGCGAAAGACTGGGAAGTGAAGTCGGCCGACCGCGTGACACCAGGCATTCAGAACCAGACGGTAGTCAGCGAGTCAAAGGTGGCTAAGTTCAAGCGCGAAGACCCCTACGGCATCGGTATGGCCATCATGGCGATGAGCATCGTCTTCTCCTGCCTCGCGCTGCTGTGGATTACCTTCACGCTCTTCGGTATGTTGATGCGCCACATGGAGACTGCCAAGAAGGTGGCTCACAAACAGCCCATCAAGCCTATCACCAAGACTGTTGAGAAGACCATTGAGGTAGGCCACAAGACAGGTATCCTCCTGAAGGAAGGCTTCGACACCAAGGGTATCGACCGCGAGGTATATATGGCCGTTATCGGTTTGGCATTGCGCCAGTACGAGGACGACATCCACGACGTAGAGAGCGGCGTTATCACCATCAAGCCTAAGTCAACAGGCTGGGACGACGAGTATAGCCAGATGACACATCTGCACGAGCCACTCATCCCCACCACGCACAACGCACCAACAATTCCAACTTTTAAAGACTAAAGACAACAATGAAGACATATAAATATAAAGTACAAGGCGTAGACTACGAAGTAGAAATCACCGAGGTAGAAGGCAAGATTGCCAGAGTGAACGTCAACGGCATTCCCTTCGAGATAGAGATGCAGAAACCCATCAATGCTGCCAAGCACCCCGTGCTGGCCGCCACCAAGCGCACAGCGCCAGTATCCAGCGATTTCGTTGCCGAGGCTCCCGCAGTATCTGCTGCTCCTGCAGCACCAACTCCTGCAGCTAAGCCATCTACTCCCCTCACTCAACAGGGAGGGGCTGGGGGTGGGTCTGCCGCTGGCTCTGGCACCGCCATCAAGGCACCACTTCCTGGCACCATCAATGCCATCAACGTGAAGGTGGGCGATAAGGTAAACGTAGGCGACGTCGTTATCGTGCTGGAGGCCATGAAGATGCAGAACAACATCGAGGCTGAATCAGCAGGCACCGTCACCTCCATCCTCGTCAATCAGGGCGACACCGTCATGGAAGGTGCTACCATGCTGACCATTGGTTAATTGACAATTGATAATGGATAATTGACAATTATGGGATTTACACATTTCATCATCGAAAACTTCAATGAGTTCCTGACCTACACAGGCTTTGCCAACGTCACGGCAGGAAACCTCATCATGATAGCCGTAGGCGCCTTCTTCATCTGGCTCGCCATCAAGAAGGACTTCGAACCCCTGCTGCTCGTACCCATCGGTTTGGGTATAATCCTCGGCAACATCCCCTTCCGCGCTGACGCAGGACTGGAGATAGGTCTCTACGAGGACAACTCCGTGCTCAACATCTTCTATCAGGGCGTCCGTCAGGGCTGGTATCCCCCACTCATCTTCCTGGGAATTGGCGCTATGACCGACTTCTCGGCACTGCTGGCTAACCCGAAGCTGATGCTCATTGGTGCTGCCGCCCAGTTTGGCATCTTCGGTGCTTATATGTTTGCCTTGGCACTGGGCTTCGAACCCAACCAGGCAGCAGGTATCGCCATTATTGGTGGTGCCGATGGTCCTACCGCCATCTTCCTGTCAAGCAAGCTGTCGCCCAACCTCATGGGAGCCATTGCCGTCTGTGCCTATTCCTATATGGCACTCGTGCCCCTCATCCAGCCCCCATTGATGCGTCTGCTCACCACCCAGAAGGAGCGCCTCATCAAGATGAAGCCCGCCCGTGAGGTCAGCCAGACAGAGCGCATCCTCTTCCCCATCGTCGGACTTCTGTTGACCACCTTCATCGTACCCTCTGGTCTGCCCCTGCTGGGTATGCTGTTCTTTGGCAACCTGCTGAAGGAGAGCGGCAAAACCACCCGCCTGGCCAAGACCGCTGGTGCAGCCTTGAACGATATCGTCGTCATGTTGCTGGGACTCACCGTAGGCTGTTCTACACAAGCCTCCGAGTTCCTCACCATCAACACCATCTATATCTTCGCCATTGGTGCTGGAGCCTTCATCATCGCCACCATGAGTGGTGTCTGCTTCGTCAAGCTGATGAACCTCTTCCTGCCCAAGGACAAGAAGCTCAATCCGCTCATTGGTAATGCTGGTGTCTCTGCCGTACCTATGGCTGCCCGCATCTCCAACAACCTCGGTTTAGAGTACGACCGCCACAACTTCCTGCTCATGCACGCCATGGGCCCCAATGTTGCAGGTGTCATCGGCTCAGCCGTTGCTGCAGGTGCCCTCCTTGGCTTCCTGTCATAAGCGAACGAACCATAACAAGAAGGAAGCACTCTTATGTTGTTGGACATAAGAGTGCTTCTTGTTTATTATCCCATTGTCATTAATTCATTCAGTGTATTTTGTTGAACGACCTGACTTTCTCCAGCATGGCGGCAGCCCAGGCGCCATCGCCCGCTATCTGGTAGCGGCAATTGCCCGTGGCAGAGGGGGTGAAGATGGTAGCACATTCGGGGGTGACGGTGACGGTGCCTCGTTCGGAGAGTGTGAAAAGGCCGTCGCCCTCCACGGCCTGGATGGTCGGCATGACATCCCACATGCGCTGTTCTGTGTCGCAGTTACAATTCATATACACTTGCTTGATGGGGTGAACGTCAGTCCATGACACATCGCCAATGACCTGCTCAGGCGTATAGTCCACAGTCTGTCCCGTCTCCATCGGCGAGAACAGCATATCGACATCTTTGGGCCAGAGGCGGAAGAACTCATGTGCGAAAGCGGCTCCTTGTGCGAAGTTATAGTCTGGCTCTTCAGCCTCGCCAAACACACCGCCCTGCATATAGATGCCCTTCACTTTCTGACGCACCAGTTCGACACCGCTGAGCGGCGAATAGTCATCGCCTTCCGACTGTAGCAGCTGTGCCAGACAGGTGACGAAACCAGTAGATACGATGCTCACCGAGTGGTCAGGCTGCGCAGCCAAGAGCCTGCGGTAGAGCTGCCAGCCGTCGGGCAACGTGCTATAGTCTGTGACAGTACGTCGGAACATGGGTTTTCCGTCGGAGCCTTGCTTATCGGCAACATGTGCATAGTCTATCCATATAACGGGCTTTTCAATGCCCTTGCGAACAAGGCCAATAGGCACATCACCATGACCAAAGTAAGTGTTCATCACGTCTGCAAATGCGGCGTTCTGTTCGCCCTCGCGGTCCACCACCACACCCAGCAATCGGCACTTTCCCTGTTCCTCATAGCGATAGAGCATCTCCATGGCAAACAGGTCGTCGGTGGATGAGCCGATGTCTGTATCGAGTATTACCAGCGGCACGCCCGCGTACTCCTGAGGACTATCATGATTATCGCTATTATCACACGACATGAGAATCATCATGCCAAAAAGGAAAAGCATGGTGGCGTGTAGCCTGTTCATCATTTTCTTCATCTCGATTGTCTTAGATTATTTTGATGGCAAAGTTACGAAAAAACGAGAGAAAAGCCAAATTTATTTGAACTTTTCCGAGTGCACAGTAAGTTCGGCGAAGCTAAAGTTACGGTTTAGTATAACTCATTGAAATACAATTGCTCTGCAATGAGCTTTTGGAGAGGGGTTATGATCTAGAGACTCAACCAGTTCATCATTCTTCTTAGATGTGCGTAGAGCCACATAACTCCTTATCGGCTTTCAATTGCGGGTACAAAAGTACAAAATAATTTTGAAACGAACAAGGCTACTGTAGAAAATTTGCAAATAAACTGAAGAAAGGCAAGTGTTTCTACAAATGGCAACAGTTACCCTCCTTCAGATTTCTTTTTCTCACATCTCAGTTGTTTGTTGATAGTCGGTACGACCATCGACTGCACAATTCTGCGAAGGTCTTTGTCGTTTTTGACAGAGAATGCAACTTCTTCTTTGAAATGCCTGATAGCAGTATTCATTATCTGATTCACTTCACCACCGTCAGGAATTAACCTCTTGTCTTTCCAAAACTCGATGATGAGATTTTGGACGATTTTACGAAAGAGGTTTCTTTCAGTATCTTTTAGTTTGTTGTATCGTTTAATCTCATCTACTGACGAGAGAAAACTTTCAAGGCCAACAAATCCAAGATAACCATCATAATAGACTGCATCCGATGATTGGTATTTACCATCGCCTTCGTCAAATGGCAACTCGATATCTTCAAAAAGATCAGAATCTTCTTCAAATTCACCATTCATCATCTTTTTTCGGTCTTCATGAGATAATTTGGCGCACTTCTTACAGATGTGTTTCTTGTGTCCCCTGCCTGTGAAGCTTTCATTGGACTTATATTCGCCACAAACCTTGCAGTAATGCCCCTGATGTTTTTTCTTTGCCATACGGATTTATTCGGATTTGCGGATGCAAAGGTACGAAATATTCGGCACATAAACGAATATTCCATTGGCTTTATCGGGAAAGGATTGACTGCGCCGCGAGAGGCAACCTTCGGGATGGCCGAGGTGTCGGCTATGCCAAAGATAGCCACTCACGTCTGTCTTTCTGCAAGGAAACAAGGCACACATATTCGTGGAAACATTGTGGATCAATCTAAGATTGGCACGATGTTTCCAGGATCATGTGCACCACGTTTCTTCTCTTGCAGGTCTGGAGGGTGTCTTTCCCGAATTACATTCTCGTTTGATTAGCCTAAAGTCTGGTTGCGAAAGCGATTATTGCCGTCCGAAGAAGTCATCAGACGAGCAGATGACACGTTCGGACTATCTGGGAAATAACCGCAATGAAGAGTGCCACCGGCCTGATCGGACACGTCCGCTTCAGCCGACGATACACACTTCATTGTGGTTGTTCCCTCCTTCTGTAGGTAGGCTTTCGCAATTATACTTGGACTTGGGAAGCCCGAATATATTGGGGGAATCGAATGCCAAATCACTTCTACTTCAACCATTAGACCATAAAACCGTATTCGTATGGGAAAGTACTACCAACCGTCATCTAATCTTGAAAAGCACATCCAAACGTCGTAAAAGGGATTGATGTTGTCGGTCAAGTCTTATAGCCTTGTCGGTGAAGTTTCACTGATAAGTCCATAAGACACGCCCGACTGTCTGCGGACGAGCGAAAACGGCTGTCCCCATTTGCAAACTGGAAACCGCGAGGGCATTCAGTATCGCAGGTGAGGACAGCCGATTTCTTGTTCTCGCCCGCTTGGTATGGTAGCCTTTTACGAACACTCAGCCCATAAAACCACTATGTCCGTTCGATTCCGCGAAGGAGGGGGAACGGGAGTAGCCTGTATGTACGAATCTCACCGCGAACCTTCGCAGGTCTTCCTGTCGCCTGATGTTTGATTGTTCCTACGACAAAGTTAAAAAGCAGATTGGAATGGACAAGTTCAGGCCCGCAAGGGGTTTGCGTGAAAATCTCCACGCCCGTGAAGGGGTAGTATTTCCAGGCAAAAACTTGTCGAATCCAATCATGCAAACTTTGATATAGTCGTAGGAACAAACAAACGGCGATAGGAAGACGCAAAAAAAAACGAAGGATTCACGGTTTTGAGATTAGTTCACAAGGAACTTCACTTCACAGCTCCTGGATCCGCAAAAAAATTAAAGATTATGGCATACAACATCACATTGACAACAACAGCGGTTATCTGCTATGTCTCATACCGCATCCTCCTGTGGGCAGTCCGCATCCTGTGGTATTGCTTCAAGGCAGTGTTAAACCTCGTCCTCTGGCTTATCAGAGCCGCATTTTGGACGATGCTATACCTCACACGTATCATCCTCTAAACTCCCCCGACTATGCTCAAATACGCCATCATGAGTTATATCCCACAACGCTACATGCGCCGTGCAGACTTCGACACGCAGGACACCATGCGCCATATCCTCGACTTCAAGGCAGGACGCAGGTATGCCACCAAGTGGGCAGCAGACCTTGTGGCAAGGACACTCGCACCGATGGACTTGACAAACACCATCATCGTGTGCATCCCTGCCAGTTGTGAGCAGACCAACAAGCGCAGGTACAAGCGTTTCTCTGCCTCAGTTTGCGCCAAGTGCAGGGCAATCAATGGCTTCGAGCATATCCAAGTCGTAGGCAAGCGTGAGAAAGTGCATATCAGCCGTAAGCACGACAAGCAGACCGCAAGCAACGTGCAGATAGACGCAGACTACTTTAACGGCAAGCGTGTCCTGCTGATTGATGACATCTGTACGACCTGTGCCACCGCCAACGCATTCATTGAGCAGATGCAGAAGGCAGGAGCAGACGTGCGCATGACTCTCTTTCTCGCCAAGACAAAGACATTTCACAGAACAACCAATTATCAATACAACTGATTATGAACGCAGCAACATTAAGACTGAGCATCAAGCAGTGGGCACCCGAAGACCGCCCCACCGAGAGATTACAGCGTTTAGGCACTGACAGCCTTACAGACGCAGAGTTATTAGCCATCCTCATTGGCAGTGGAACCTCGCAGTACAGCGCAGTGGATATAGCCAAGCACGTATTAGGCAAGTTTGGCGGCAACCTCAACACACTGGGCAAGGCACGTTTCGACGAGTTCGAGGACATCGAGGGCGTAGGCACTCAGACCGCATGCAAGATTATGGCAGCAGTGGAGTTGGGCAGGCGCAGACAGACAGCAACGGCAGAACTTCGCCCCGATATGACAACCGCCACCCGAATCTACAACTATATGCTCCCCAAGATGCAGGACTTGAACCATGAGGAGTTTTGGGTGCTACTGATGAATCAGAACTATAAACTCCTGAAGGCTGAGCGAATCAGTATCGGAGGAATAACAGAGACAAGCGCAGATATTCGCATCATCATGCGTGATGCCGTACTGAATAACGCGACCATCCTTGCCGTCTGCCACAACCACCCCAGCGGAAGTATCAGCCCCAGCAGGCAGGATGATATGCTGACACAGAGCATCCAAAAGGCTTGCCAACTCATGCGCATCCACTTCCTCGACCATGTTATCGTGACTGACGGAGCATATTTTTCGTTTCATGAGGCAGGTAAAATATAAATCTATCTATCAAGATAACGCAACAAGAACCTTTAAGAGCAGCAAAGTATAACCAAGGTGGGAGGGACTGCAAGGAACCTCCCGCCACTAAACCAAATTTGATATGAAAGCAGTTCAAGTTTATTACCAATGCAAGGGGACACCTGCGATAGTCCACGCTGACGTAGAAGAAATCCCCAATGAAGAGAAGAGCATCTTCACAAGTCGGGAGTTCCGTTGCCGACACTGTGGAGATAGATGGGTAGAGGCTATTAACAGCCCGATAATTCTTGACCAAGGTGTAGAAGACCATTTGGACGATTATTTCAGTAACATCATGTATTGTCAGCATAAGAAGTGACATTACCTGCAAATCAAACAACTAAATTTGAAATACAATGACTATTAAGATTGAAAGCATTATCTGTGAGTGGGACAGCGAGACGAGCGATGTGATAGTCCGTTTCCTCAATCTGCTGACCCTTGCCAAGACACGCAGGGAACTGGAGCAGGCACTGGATTTTACTCCGTTCAAGGAGCAGTTTAGGAAGCATCTGTTATGGGGATGGGGAAGCCGTCACCTTTGGGTAGCGCAACGCTGTCCCTACAACGGCAGCACAGCCGACAGGAGATTACTGATAGTTGAGTTTTAACCATTCAAGAAAAAAGAGATTATGCAGTATATTGGCAGATACACAATCCCGACATGGGCTATTGCAGCGATTGAGAACGCAGACTTCAGCGGACTTGACGATATGGACACCGAACTCGTACAGGCATTCATTGACGCAACCTGCAAGGGAGGCTACTACGTTGAATGGGTAGGCATAGACAATCCCTATTTCAGCCGTTACCCCGACATTGGAGGTTTAGCCTCAGAAGTCGTTGATGCAGACTTCTATCACGCATAAGTATTAACCACGGTGGGAGTGGTCAGCCATTCCCACCCTTAAAAAAAGACAGCAAATGAAATATCAAGTACCAACCCGTTTCGTGTTCACGGGAGTTTTCACGGTGGAAGCCGAGAACAGAGAAGAAGCACGGCAGAAGGTTATGGACAGTTGCGGACTTGTAATGGGTGGAGGCATCCACACCGACCTCGATGACGATGAGGTCGATTGGGATTTCGACACGCACCCCTATAAGGAAACAGGACGCATAACCAAGGCATGAGACAATAACAGGTAATAAGGTAACGGTGGGGCTAATCACTCCACCACTAAAAAGCAAAGGACAATGGCAACAACAAGAGCAATCAGAAGGACACTGACAGCAAAGACAAGGCAACTTCAATTCGTTTGGAGGCATAAGATGATGGCAGAGAACGGACAGACAACGGACGGGAAAACCGTTGAGGTAATCGATGCAGGACTATTCAACCGCAGAGGCAAAGACCCCGATTTCTTCAATGCCAAGTTGAGGATAAACGGCACACTATGGGTAGGCAACGTGTCAGTGATGGAGAACGCATCCGACTGGTATCTGTACGAAATGGACAAGGACAAGTCGTATGACAATGTTGTCCTCGCAGTGGTGAGCAATGCCGATACCGACATACGGAACAGCAAGGGAGACTTTATCAGCATCATGCCGATGGAAGTACCGCAGAATGTGGCAAAGCGGTACTTGATGCTTGCATCCGACCAAGGGCAGGCACTATGCCATCAGAACGTGAAGGAGAACTGCACAAGGCTCACCACCCACGCATGGCTGAGTGCCATACAGACGGAACGTTTGGAATGGCAGACTGAGGAAATAAGGCATAGGGCTAAGGAATACGGCTCATGGGAAACTGCCTATTTCGTGACCATTGCCCGAACCTTTGGGATGGGTGTAAATGGCGACTTGATGGAGCAGTGGGCAGTTTCCATGCCGATGCAGGTAATAGAGCAACGAGCCGATGACCTCTTTCAGTTGGAAGCCCTCTTTCTCGGACAGGCAGGACTATTGGAACTCGAAACAATTCCCGAACAATTCCAACACGATGCACTGAACGAGGGCTATTTCGCCAAACTCCGCAACGAATACCTGTATCTCGCCCACAAATATTCATTGCAGCCCCTTGACGGAATGCAGTGGAAACCGATGGGGAAAGGATGCAACCGCAACCCTCATTCCGCTTTCTCCTTCCTCGCCAATATGGTCTATCAGCGCAAGACCTCGCTCCAGTCCATGCTTGCCTGTGAAACTGCCAAGGAGGTGACGAGCCTGTTGGAGGTGTCCGCCACACCCTACTGGCAGATGCGCAGCCACTTTGGGGCAGAGAGCAAGACCTGTGCCAAGCGTCTGAGTGCCGAACGGCTCAATCTGATAGTGATTAACGCAGTCGTGCCGATGCTCTTTGCCTACGGACGCTACAAGGGGAACGAGGTCTATTGTGACAGGGCATTTGACATTATCGAGCAGTGCAAGGCTGAGAAGAATGCCGTCACCAAGCATTGGGCGCAATACGGCATCAAGGCAGAGACCGCAGGCGACTCGCAGGCACTTATCCAGTTGCAGCGGGAGTATTGTGACAAGCGCCAGTGCCTCCGCTGCCGTTTCGGATATGAGTTTCTGAGAGGCAGGACGAAGATTGAGGGCTACAGGAACTTAGCGATAGAGCCCGACCTTTTCACGGAATTGTATTAGCCACAGGACGAGCCGAGGACAGCAAAAATCCTCGGCTTCCGTTTCTTTCATGAGCAGGCGGAGAAAGAAACAGAAGCGGAAAGAAACCCGTCTGAAACGAAAGCCAAGGAGAAACGCCTATCGGCTATCCTTCAATACCTATACATACTGATTCAATCTGTGATATTGTTTGGCGGTATCAAGCAATTTGTTAAAGCGTTCCAACCTATCCGCAGGAAACAGACCCTTGACAATCTGCTTCTTGTTGTATTTAATCCAGTTGAGCATCCTGTGATCCTCAAGTCTGTGCCTTGAAGGATAACGATGGTTCTGTTCCATAAACTGCATAATCTCATCGTAGTGTTTTTGCCAACTATCTTCCTGCTTCATTAGAACAACATTTCTGCTACTTCTTTTCCGACTTCTTGACGATTTTCCACTCACCGCTAAAGTCATCGCCAGTTCGTTCTATAACTCCTTGCTCTTTCAACTCCGTAGTATCACGCCAAATGGTCTTAACAGACACATCCAGTTGACTGGCCATTGTTTCCAGGCTGACGTGAGAGTCTTTGGCTATCATACTCATTATAGCCTGTATGCGCCTTTTCTTCTTGTCCTTTGAACGCTTGCTTTCATGCGGTTTCAACGATAGTTCTTCTTCTGAAAGCTCTTGGACATTTCCCTTGGACATTTCTGCTTGGACATTTTTGTCATCCTTGGACATTTGTCCATGGACAGACTCATTCTCCTTAGACATTTGTCCATCAACTGGAGTGTCAGCGTATGTGATGGAAAACAGAAATTGCTGACCACTATTGATTTCAATATTGTAGTCGGGATAGTAGAGAGGTGCATAACGCAATATGTTACGCACACCTGAGCCTAAATCCTCAACCCAGTGCAGTTCATGGAATACTCTCACCAGCAGCGGATTCTTCGTGTAGTTGCTCAGTTGATGGATGGTTAGTTCTCCCTCAGGAATCTCAGGCAGCAGTCGGGTGGGATTCTTCGTCAGCACCCTGTCTTTGAAGATATGTAGGAAACAGGCATAGCCGGAACTTGCATCGAAGTGTACCAGCATGTTGGCGACCACCTCACGCATCAAGTTCCACCGCAAATCCTCCCGCTGGCCCGTCTCGGGCGACATATAGAACTTGTCTGGCATATATCGTGCGACGAACTCTGCCAATTGGTCATATACCCGAATCAGATTCTGCCGTATCGTCCGGCGGTCATCATAGCGGCTGGGAAACTTCTTCATGTCCTCATAGTCGGCATAGGTACACATGTGAAAAAGGGCTTCGAACCTATATCGCGGCATCAGTTCCGCAAGTGCATCGTCTGTACCAAAGAGCAACAAGGCTGCAAACTTTATCCTTAATTTGTCATTCTCACGAGTAGCCAGATGAGTGGCAAGCAGAATCCCTTCGTCGGAAAGTTGCAGCCATGCATGTGAGGGCTGTCGGGATTGAATCACATTACGGCAGTACTGGAATGTATCAGGGTCGAGGCCATCCATTGTCAGCCCGTCAACAAACCGTTCCTCAAAGAGATGCGGGTTCTTCCGCTCGAACAGGCTCAACAGCAATTCCGGATGGTCTGTCACGTCGATGTCTGCCTCTCCGTTACGATCCCAGTAGCGACCTTTGAAGCGGTAAACATACTGGCCGCAGGGTATGTCTAAGTATATGACGTTTCTTCCTTCTGCCTCCAGAATCTGTGGAGTGAAGTATGGACAGGGAAGAAACAACTCGGGATTCTTGATGCAGTTGATGATGTTCTTTTTCAGCGTTTCTGCCCTATCGGGATTCACGCCTACGATGTCACCGTCATCAGTAACACCCATGAGTATGCTGCCTCCTGTATGGTTCAGCATTGAGCATACGCTCTCGTACAGGGATTCTGAAACCTCCTCCGTACAAGTCTTATACTCTATTTGGTTGCCCTCACCTTTTCTTGTCAGTTCTATGAATTGTCCTTCTGTCATACGCCATTTCAATTTGGTTGCAAAGGTACGAAAAATGTGTGACATATAATGAGGTATAGAGAAAAAAGATAGAAAATGGTGGAGTTTCAAGTATGCTGTTGCACCTTGAGACCCCACCGTTTCATAATTTCTACCTCACGAAAAACAAATCATACTCCACTTGCCTACGGAACTTGATGGACTTTACCTGTCGGCCATGCCAACGGCAGAAAGACACATATTCCTTGTAGATATTCCTGTCGCCACGCTCAATCTTACACAGCAGTCGGCTCTTTGGCCGTTTGGAAGTGCCGAGTATTGCGTATGGCCCGACATTGTAAGCCAGTACAGAGAGCAATAGTGCATCCTTGCCATAGCCACGGAACAGGTAAAGGTTACGCATCAGGTCGAGACGAAGCAGCAAGTCACCCTGTTTCCTGGTCATCGTTCGTGTCGAGTACCGTTCACCTTTTTGTAATTGGTGACCATAGCCCACGTAATCCTTCATGTTGTGCCATCCCTCAAAGTGTTTGATACAGGCGACTGCCATTTCAAACTGCTTTTCCGTGTACGGCAACTTTTGGGGCATTGCCCTTACTGACACCACCGATGTCAGGATGGTCAGCGTCAGTATTCTAATCATCATTCTCTTCATCTTTCTTGTTCTCGTTATTGAAGTTGAACGTCAGCGTCTGGCTGTTGCCGTTGCTGTCCTCTACGACCACGATGAACTTGTGGGCATCGGTGCTGGCCGAGGTGTAATAGAGTCGGAAGGTCTCGTTCTCTAACAGGTAGCGGTCGTTGGGCTGGAGGATTGTGCCGTTCTCCATCCTCAGTGAACCAGTGCCGTCATAGAGGAACCAACGGATGGTATAGAGTGTGTTTTTGTAGTCGCCCTCCTTCGCAAGATTGCAGCGGATTTCCACCGTCTGCCCACGCAGCACCTTTGTAGGTACTGGCATCACCGCCACCTCAAAAGGATAGTTCGTCTGTATATCCAGGTCATCCTCACAAGAGGTAAAACCTACCAGTGCAGCCATCATAGTAGCGCATATCATTACTTTCTTAAATAGTTTTTTCATAATTTCAGTTTCGATTTAATCGTTTGTTGTTTGTTCGTTAATTGTTCTTGTAGGTATTCGTTTACGTCCTTGCAGGGACGGAACACGACGGAGAAGTCTTTTACCTTTTCGCCATATCGTTCTTGAAGGGCAGCGAGGCATTTCTTTCCTGCATCGTCATTGTCGAGCCAGCATTTTATCTGGTCATAGCCGTCCAGATGCCTGTATGCCTTTTCCTTGTTGGCAACGGAATTGAGCACCAGATTGTCCTCCGATCTGCCATTGCCGAGTGTCAGGCCAGAAAGGAAGTCAATGAATCCCTCATACACGTTGACCGTTGTCGTGCCATTCCTGATGAGTGACACCGCCTTTGGCGGGATACTGCCCTTGAAGAATTTGTTACGAATCTCATACCCGCCACTCTCGTTGGGAAAGCCTATGGCGAAATATTGCTTATCATGCAGTCTGTAGTGGATTTCCACACAGTTGGCTGTCGCTATGTCCGAAGGTATGCCCCTTTCCCGAAGGTATGCCAGCAGTGCCAGATGGCTCAGCGGCTTCACCTCCACATCCATGAACTGAGGCACCGTTGGCTCAGACTCATACTTTGGAGGTTCTGACCGTTCGATGGGATTGTTCGTCACCTCCCCAATATACCGTGCCTGTGTCATGAAGTCGGTGGAGTTGATCATCAGCCCTGCCAGCGTAAAAATGTCACCACCGACACCCGCCCCGAAGTCATTGAAGATGTTCTTCTCCGTGTTCACGCAGAACGACGGGGTACTGTCTGAGCGGTAAGGCGCATGGAACCACACTTCGTTTCCTCGCTTCTTGGTGGACTTCATCCCCAATTTGTGCATGAAGGTCGTTATGGGCATGTCCCGTATCTCTTCGATAGTCATATTATCGCTATCAGTTAATGATTAGTTTCAGTCCGACACCATATTGCGTATGGAAATGCCCCGTGTCATTACCCCATAGGCAGCGTTCTCGTACATTGCCCGTCAGTGCCAGACGGTCTGAAAGATACACCTCGATGTTCAGTGTCAACGCACCGCCATAGATGAAAGCATTCCTGTCCTGTAATGTGGCACCGTCAGGAAGCAGCGTCTTACCCCAGTTCACTGTCTCATATCCACCCATTGCTGAGATACCGCCATAGACGAACAGGGTCTTACTGTCATCCGTAAGCAACTTCTGATAGTAGCCACCCTCTGCCGTGAACTGAGCGACGGGAATGGTTGTGTCCGAATAGCCGTAGTCACGTTGCAGGTACTCACCACCGAACACCCACTTGCTGCCATTCTTCGTGTATGTGGAGAGAGCAACACCGCCACTAAAAGCTGCACTCAACGGCTTGCCGTCCACGAAAGCACTGCTAACCTCAATGCCCTGCATCTTGGGCAGACATCGCTGTGCGGAGGCTTGCCCCATAGTCAGGGCAAGCACTCCAATCATTAATAGTTTCTTCATCGTCATTTCTTCAAATGTTTCGTTTTTGTTCCGTTAGTTATTCTACTTCACTTTCAGTTCAGAGATTAACTTGGCACGTACCAGGTCTGAGTTCTCAATGACGAACTGCTGATTACGTCCTCCGTTCTTTTCTGCCAGTTCCACCACCAGACACTTGTCATCGGGCAGCGTGAACTTATCCATCGTCCATACCGTGCGCTCTGCACAGTTGCCCGCCACGTTCAGCACGAAGTTCTGTGTACGCAGGGGCTGGACGACCTGCTCCTGAATGGCAGTGCGCTTCACTACTTTCTTATCCACAATCTTCCATGTGATATAGTCCACGTCGAAGGGCACATTGCTGGAGTTCTTGATTTCTGTGTGGAAGTACAGCAGTCCGTTGTGCGTATAGATGCCCTTGAGCAAGAAGCGGATGCCGAAGCCCTTGCTTCCGATATGCTTCACAATGCGCTCGTTCTGTTTCCAGATGCTTTTCATCACCAGTCGCACAAGCACAGGACTCTCAGAGCCGAGTTCCTTTAGGTAGATGTCCATCGAGTTATTCGGTCTGTTCACTGCAAAGCCGTCATGGATAAAGTCCTTCATCTCGATATTCAGTTTGTCCGGCTCCTTGGCATATTTCACGTTGAAGGCATAAAATGAGCCGTCTTCCGTGATAACACTCATGTTCGTCTCGCCCTTGAACCAACGCTTGGTGGCCTTGACTCGAATCACATTCTCCGCACCGTCAGCCTTGCCAGCCATGATGTTAGCAGAACCCAAATCCACGTAGGTCACGGCTGCAGGGAAGATAATATGCACCGTCTTGTCGAAAGTCACCTGCAGTCCGTGAGGTGGAATCATCTGGTCGTAGGTGATACTGCGTGTTAGTCCCTGAAAGAGGTCACCGTCCTTTGGCAACTCTGTATTCTGTGCATTCACTGCGCTTGCACCCACAAACAGGGTGCAAGCAATCATCAAAACTTTCTTCATTCTCATAGTCGTTTCTGTTTCTTTTGTCGTTAATTGGTTATACACTTAGTTTTCTTTCTGGTAGAGCAACACCTGATAGCCCGCTTTCAGATGCACTTTTATTGTGCGCATCTTCTTGGCGATGTACTGGCTTGTTCCCTGGATCAATCCTTTGCCGATGTCCGAGGCCAGTTGCGCCTTCGCATCTGACGATATGTTGATGCTGCTGCCCATCGACCCGCCCATGTTGGCGGCAGCCTCCTTGGCGGCACTCACCTCCATCGAGTTTGGAATGAAAATGCCCTCCTGTCCGTCGGTATCATAAACTGACAACTCCACAGGGATGATCATCCTGCCGTTCTCAATAGAGGTAATGGTGATGCAGAGCCGTTCGCCTTGAATCTTTGTCGTGCCTACAACTATTGAGTTCTTGGGGATAATCCGCTCGTCCACAGCCATAGGCTCCAACAGCCGCAACCTAACAGTCTGCCCGTCAGTCACCGTCTGGTAGCCATAGACAGAGGCTGAAATGGTGTTTTTCCGACTGACATCGCTGCCAGAGCCGACTGCCGTATTGAAAGATTGGAAGGTAAAGCTGCCATCATCCTCTTCGTCATCATACATTTGACCACCGAGAGCCGAGACCACAGTCTTCGTCACCTGCTGCACTGGCGAAACCTTGCGTTTCTTCCCCTGCTGACCGCCTGATGTCAGTTGTTCGCCTGCACCTGCGTATGCACCCTGACCGCCATTCTGCCCTGTAGGCATGTACTTCGCTGCCAGTTGGTACGACTTTTCCATAAGTGCCATCTGGTCATCGACGGTACTACCACCCGAAGCGGTTTGATTGGCCAGTTTCTGTTCCAGTTCCGAGATTCGCTTCTGTAGTTCCTCATTGGCCGCATCGCTTGATGGCTGGTAGAAGTTGCCGAGTGTCTGGCTCAGTTCATTACAGGCCGCTGCCGACTGTTCCACCTTCTGTTTGGCGGGTGACACGTCTTCATCTTTTTGCGCAGAAGTTGTCATCAGGTTCATCTCGTCCGAAACCGACACGGAATCCGTCTCGCTCATCGAGTACGCTCCCAGGTCATGCCGTTCCTGCTGGCTCTTTTTCACCCCGTCCATCTCGTAAGCCTTACTCTTGTCAGCAATGTTGCTGCTTCCCTGATCTGCATCGGGCATTTCAGTATTAAAGCCGTTTTTGCCGTTCACACTGTCATCACCACCACTAAGAGAGGTAAACAGCCAGCCGAAGATAAAGACGCATCCGATGATGGCCGCACCGAGCACCATCAGTTTGTTACGCTTCAACTTTTCTTCCTCTGTCAGTTCATGCTTCGGTTTCTCCGCCACTTCTTCCTTTGGAGGATTAGCGGTCTGCACCTCCTGGGATGAGTTGCCCAAGGCCCCGCCTTGCAACTGCTCCTGATTCTCCTTGTTTTCCTGTTCCATTTACAATGTCTTTTAGTTGTTGATACTCATGTTTCCCGTCCACGATGACGGGTCTGTCAATGTGCTCTATCACGATATTCGTATTCTTTGGTCTGTCTGCAATGTCGCTCACCGTCTGCCAGATGCAGAACAGCAACAGAACCACAAGGATTCCGAACATGCCGATAACCATGTGCAGTCTCTGCTGTGGCGAGAGTGCATCAAGCCTTGCCTTGATGCCTCCCACAATCCTTTGCTTTGCGTTCACTACTTCCTGCTTCATTTCTTCACAGTTCTGATGTCCTTGTTCTCAATAATCGTAAAGTTCCGTATCTGGAAGCCGTTGGGGTTATCGTCCGAGCGGCTTGAGTTCATCAGTCGGCACTCCGTCACCAGCGTCCTCTCAGTCACATTACTCTCACGGATGATAGTCTGTCGTGCGAATGTCCTCACCTGATACGGATAACTGTCGAAATCACACACCACGCTGTCCACCCTCACCGTCTGGTTGATGTTGCCTGCAATAATGCGGTTGTAAAAGCCCTGCTCCGCAAAGTCACGGTAGTAGTTGTAGGCACTTTTGTCAGCCATCACCAGCGCACGATGCACATTGCTCTCAATGGCACTCTTTTCAGGAGCCAGCGTAAAGAACAACTCATGAAAGCGTCTCACATGTTCCCTCGCCTCTGCCGGACGATTCTGTGACAGGTCTTGCGAGAGTGCCAGCATCAGCGACTTACCTCCGTCCAGCACATAGATTTTCTCCCGCTGTTTTTCTGCAAACGAGTACGAACTCCACACCGACCATACCGTGACCACCGTACAAGCGGCCAGGAATATCATTCCGAACAGCCGAAGCTGCCGGAATGATGATTCGATGTTCTTCAATGATTTGAATTCCATTTTTCTTTTTGTCGTTACAATTTTAGTTGTTCATATTCTCTATTTGGCTAGCCACAGCGCACCGCTCTTCATAGCGCCTCCGCTCTTGGTCAGCGACTTGTTCACGTTGCGGTTGTAGTTGCCGATTCCGCCTGCCTGTATCACCCATCCGGCCACCGTAGGCACGGTGAAGTAGCCGATGATGCCTATCAGCATCATGATAAGATAAACCCCATCCGATGAGTCGAGCGAGAAACCCGGATCCGTCTGCATCTGCACAATGTCATGTTCGATGCTCAACTGCTGGATTCTCGCCAGTATGCAGCTGAACAAATCAGCGATGGGCAACCAGAGATATACCTGTATGTATCTGCACATCCACCCCGTGAGCGTGCTCTGGAATCCGTCGTACACCGCTATGCCGAATGCCAGCGGCCCGAGTATCGACAGCACGATGAGGAAGAACGTCCTGAGCACGTCTATCATCAGCGACACCGCCTCGAACACCAGTTCCAGGATATAGCGGAAGCCGTCGCGTATCATCTTCTGCAGCTTGTACAGTCCGCGCTCCGCATACATCCCCGCCATCGTCGCCAGGTCCGACGGCGATATGCCGAGATTTTCCAGTTCCTTGTCAAACTCCGCATCATCCACCAGATAGGCCGTCTCAGGGTTACGCTTCATCATCTCCGTCTCCAGTTCGTCCTTCTGCTGTCGAAGTTCCTCCAAGTCCAGCTTCTGCCCTTCAAGCATCGTGCTCACGCCCTGCACTATCGGACTCATCACACTGTTGAGCGTTCCGAGAACCAGCGTCGGGAAGAGCAGGATGCAGATGCCGATGGCGAACGGGCGCAGCATTGGGAACACGTCTATTGGCTCTGCCCGTGCCAACGACTGCCATACCCTGTAGGCGATATAGAACAGCGCACCGAACCCGGCCACCGCCCTTGCCACGCCCGTCATCTGTGAGCAGAGCGGCATCATGTCATCGTACAACTGGCGCAGGATGGTGTGGATGTTGTCCGTGTCGATGATTAGCAATAAGTCTGTCATCATTCCTGTTGAGCCTTTGGTTTACCAGTACTTCTGAGCCCCTTTGCCGTAGAGCTTCAGCACACGGTCGAGGTCGTGTTTCTTCTTGGCACGGAGGTACGACACGGAGATGTTCTTGTTGGTGTAGTAGTTGACGAGGTTACGGTAGTGTTTCATGTCACGGTAGCACTTGTCCACCACGTCCATCCTGTCCTTGTCGGTCATGGAGAGCGTTGAGATATTCACGACCGTCTTCAGTTCGTTGAGTACGCCCGTCGATTCCTCCAGCAGTTTCGTGTAGCCCGATGCAATGGCCGATAGTTCCTCAACGGAAAAGTTCTCGTCGTGCATCATCTTCTGGAACGAACCCACGTAGATGTCGGTGATGTCGCCCACCATGACGATGGTCTGCTGCACCTTGCGGGCATCGCGCACCAGGTTGTTCACGCTCTTCAGGGCATCATAGTACTTCTTTCCCTGCTCGTAGATCTTCACCGTCTCCTTGAAGTTGTTGATCATATTTTCCGCAGTCGTGGAGGTCTGCACGATCTCACGGCAGGAATTCACGATACCCTGTGCCAGATTGGTAGGGTCAACGACCGTCCACTGTGCACTGGCCTTGCTGACGAACAGCGTCATGCAAAGGCTCATCATCACTAATACTTTCTTTCTCATTTGTTCTTTCTCCTTTTGTTGTTAATGGGTTATTACTTGGTGCATGGCTGCACCGTTTCTTTTTTTCTGGTGGTTATGACTTACTTCGAGCTTTCCCTACGTTTGTCTGCCAGTTGCTTGATGGCACCCTCGATGTCACCGCCCAGTTTCTCCGCCAGACGCTGCACCTCGATCTTCTCGGTCTCTTCCGTCGTGTAGGCAAGGTATTCCTCAGGGCTGACCTCGGTGGCATAGACCGCCGACTGCGTTCCGCCCAGACCTATCCACACCTCCTTATAGAGCCGCGAGGGATTGTTGGCCTGGTTGATGCTCAGTATCTGCCCCTTCTCCTTCTCCGTCAGTCCGAGCAGGTTCTGTATCTGGTCGAACTTGTTCATGTACTTGCGTTGGTCGAGCAGAATCTTGCAGTCGGAGTTGTTGATGATGCTCTCCTTCACGATGGGCGACGATATGATGTCATCCACCTCCTGCGTCACCACCACAGCCTCGCCGAAGAACTTTCTCACCGTCTTGTACATGTAGAGCATGTAGGAGGCCATGTTTGCCGAGGTCAGTGCCTTCCACGCCTCTTCCACCACCAGCATCTTCCGCACTCCCTTCAGACGGCGCATCTTATTGATGAACGCCTCCATGATGATGATGGTCACTACAGGAAACAGTTCCTTGTTGTCCTTGATGGAGTCGATTTCAAAAACGATGAAGCGTTTACCCAGCAGGTCGATGTTCTCCTTCGAGTTCAGCAGGAAGTCGTAGCGTCCGCCTCGGTAGTACTGGCGAAGCGTCGTCAGGAAGTTGTCGATATTAAAATCGTCCTTTCCGACCTTGATGTCACGTTCCTGCATCTGCTGGCGGTACACGTCGCGCATGTACTCGTAGAAAGTGTCGAAGCACGGCACGATGCTGTGGTCTGCCTGGATCATGCTGATGTAAGCAGAAACCGCACTGCCCAACTCTCCCGATTCGGTCTTTGTGACTTCCTCGTTCTCACTCTTCCAGAGCGTCAGCAGCAGTGTCACTATCGAATCCTTCTTCTCCACGTCGAAAACGTAGTCATCCGTATAGAACGGGTTGAATGAAATCGGATGTTCCTCGGTGTAGGTGTAGTATATGCCATCCTGTCCGTGTGTCTTACGGTGGATCATGGCACACAGTCCAGCATACGAGTGTCCCGTGTCAATCAGCACGACGTGGGTACCCTGCTCATAGTACTGGCGCACGACGTGGTTCATGAAGAAACTCTTTCCGCTGCCCGAAGGCCCAAGCACGAACTTGTTTCTATTCGTCGTGACACCCTTCTTCATCGGCAAATCACTAATGTCGATGTGCAGCGGCTTCCCCGTCAGCCTGTCCACCATCTTGATGCCAAAGGGCGAGAGCGACGATCTGTAGTTGGTCTCTTCCGTAAACAGGCACACCGCAGGCTCGATGAACGTATAGAACGATTCTTCCGCAGGGAAATCGGCTTCGTTGCCGGGGATGCCTGACCAGTAGAGCGTCGGGCAATCGACGGTGTTGTGCCTCGGCATACACTCCATACTTGCCAACTGGCTTCCAATGTCGTTCTTGGCGTGCTTCAGTTCTTCGGCGTCGTCACTCCATGCTATGACGTTGTAGTGGGCACGGACGCTGATGAGCCCCTGGGAGTGCGCTTCGTTCAGGTACATGTCTATCCACTCCTTGTTGATGGCGTTGCTGCGGCTGTAGCGGCTCAGCGACTGCATGTTTCTGGCCGTCTTCTCAAAGCGCTGCAGGTTGTCATCGCTGTTGTCGATAATCACATACTGGTTGTAGATGTGGTTGCAGGGCAGCAGCAGTCCCACGGGACTGGCAAACGACAGGCGGCAGTCGCTTCGGTCTGTACTCAGACGCTCGTAGCGGGTGTCGGTATGCACCTTGGCAGGAAGGTCGTTCACGTCGGAGAGCGTGAAGAGACACAGGCGGTTGTCGCCAATCTTCATCTCAGCAGGATCGAGGTCGATGTCCTGTAGCGAGGCATTTTCCTCTGGGTTCAGTGACAGGTAGCGCTCTATCAGACCAGCCTTGCGACGGGTGCCGACAATCTCGTTGTCGCTCAGTTTTCTCAGTCTCACAAAGCCGGAGTCGTTCATGATGCGCTCGAACTGCTCCACGGACTCCAGGAATCGGCTGGCCGTTTCCCTGTTCATTTCCTTCGGGATGATGTGGCCACGGCAGAGCGTTGAAAAATTGCTCTGCATGCGGTTGCGCTCCTTCGTGGTCTTGGTCAGGAAGAGGTAGCACGAATGCTTCAGGAAAGGACGCTCGTTGAAGTGGCGCTCGAAACTGCGGGAGAGGAAACTCATGTCATCCTTCTGCAACTCCGGCTTGTAGGTCTCGCGGATGAACCAGTCCTGCTTGTGGACGATGCTGTAGTCTGGCAGTACCTTTATCGCCTTGCACCAGCAGCCGTGAATGGTCTCGTACTCCTGCGAGGTCACGGTGTAGAGTTCAGGCAGCATCACCTCAAAGGCGACGGTCAGGTCTGCGTCCTTCGACACGATGCAGCTGTTCTCTACTGCCAATAGTGGCAGTTTGTTCTCAACAGTCGTTGCTTTCAGCGTATTCCTCATTGTCGTAACACTTATGTTTGATTATCTGGTATGGCTTGCGTCGGTTGATCAGGAATCGGGGATGATTGCGGTTTGCCATTCTCTTCATTAGTCCGTGCTCTCCGTAGCGTCGGTTGAGGGCGAAGGTCTGCCAGACCAGGACGGAGGCAGACACGACACCCGTACCGATGCACACCCACTGGTTCACGCCAGCAAGATAGAGGATCACAAACAGCACGAACACGGCCAGCAGACCTCCCGCGAAGATGAAGAGGTACTGAGCCTTCAATCCCTTGAACTCCACCGACTGGCCAATACCCTTGTTGATATTGAACTCAGCCATTGCTTGTTCTCCTTATACCTTATTATATATATGGCTTAGAGGAAGAACGAGCGGAGGATGGTAGCGGCCACGATGAGGAAGATACAGGCACCGAACCAGGAGGCAGCGGTCTTCGAGGTGTCGGGGTCACCTGACGAGAACTTTCCATAGACCTTCACGCCGCCGATCAGGCCGACGACAGCACCGATGGCATAGATGAGTTTGGTGCCTGGCTCGAAGTACGATGTCACCATGCTGGTTGCCTCATTGATACCTGCGAGGCCGTTACCCTGGGCCATAGCGGTTGACACTCCGGCAGCAATGAGGGCGGCACAGGCGACGAGTTTTTTGTTTGCGAACTTTGCTACATTCA
>R23__coassemble_103_pt1 | contig 62854 bp, 56 predicted proteins | sample R23__metabat2_high_PE_030 | metagenome-assembled genome bin R23 | reverse complement strand
CCGCGACCCCAACCTTGGCAAGGTTGTGCTCTACCAACTGAGCTATTTCCGCGTTTCTTCCTTGTTTGGAAGGCATCTCTCTCGATTGCGGATGCAAAGGTACTACTTTTTTTGGAACTACCAAAACTTTTTAGCCGTTTTTTTCAAAAAAACATTGTTTTCTGTACTTTCTGCACTACTAAAGACCACTACACCTTATTATATATATAGCTCTTCCAGTGCTTCACGATGATGTCCGGGAATAATCACGTGGTGATTGCCGATAGGCTCCGTCAGGAAATAGGACGTCTGTCGCTTATCAGAAAGTTGGATAATCTGCTGAGTGCGACAGAGGTCTGGATTCGCCTCATTGCGCACCAATTCACCCTCGGCAATAAAGCAACGCGACAGGTCGCCAGCCATCTTAAAGATGGTCACTGGACCTTCCTTCATATATCCTCTGATGCCTACGCCGATGCCCGACTCAAAATGTGTATCGAACTCATAGTGTTCCACCATGTTCAGTGGAATGGTGCAATGAGCCAACAACATCTCGCCTGTCTCGGGATTGATACGCGACGGATTACACTGGAAACCGGAAACGCCCGTCAACGCTTTGGTCACAGCCATTGTCAGCATGGTGGGCACATCGCCTTCGCAACCAGCCACAATCCCTTCCGCATTCAGCTTTGCTAATGCCAGACACCCCGTATTCTTTACAGCTGTCAGCAGGTCGAAGCAACGTAATGTAAAGCCCTGTAAACCATGACGTTCCACCAAGTAGCGCAGCGCACTATAGATTTGCTGTGCACCAGGCAACGCACGCTGTATCTCTTCGCGGTCGCTCTGCTCTGCAGGAGTCATCTGCGGTGTCTGTCGGATAGCTTCCAGCAGCGTTGACATCGGCACATCGATGATGTTAACACCCAGACGGTCGGCCACGACTTGACGTTCATACACACTGCTAATCAACCAATCGGAAGGCTCACCAATGACACCCAGTCTTGTACCCTTCAGCTTTCTGAGTGTCTCGCCTACTCGCTCCAACAGCGTTATGCGGTGGTGCATATACGCCTCACTGCCATGAATTATTTCGCCACGTATCTGTTGCTGTCTGAGGAACGACAGAATCTCCATCGAGGCCGCCAGCGAGTTGCTCTTGCCTGACGTCAGTAAATAGAACGGCTTATTGCTCTGCTGCTGCAGCTGGGGCAACAGACGTCTGAAGATACCTTCTGTACCACCGGTGCGTACATATATCAAGTCCAGCGCATGGGTACCATAGTCGGCATAGTTGCAACCTTTCAGTTCGTAGTCCACACCCAGTGAACGAAGGAATTCCTGTGTTGCAGCACTTACTGCCTGCTCGTCGTGGAGCTCAGATGTCAGTGTGTAAATCGCAATATTCATAGCTTTCATCGGTTATAATCTTACTTTCGCCTACAAAATTAGTTAAAAAACCGTATAATACGTAATTCCATGCCACTTTTTTATTACCTTTGCATGGAAATTTAATAATTATCACGTTTTATGTTCGATAAAAACACCTATATTCGGCGTCGTGCCGAACTGAAAAAGTTGGTTGGCGAGGGTGTCATCGTGCTCTTCGGCAATAATGAGTCGCCCTGCAACTATCCAGCCAACAGCTATGCGCCCATGCGTCAGGACTCTTCGTTCCTGTATTACTTCGGGCAGCACCGTGACGGTCTGGTGGGAGTCATCGATATTGACAACGACGAAGAATGGCTCTTCGGCGACGACATCGACGTGGAGGACATCGTATGGATGGGCTTTACGCCCTCCATCAGCGACCTTGCTACAGAGGTGGGCATCACGAAAACGGCACCACTCTCTGCGCTCACCTCTCACCTCTCACCCCTCACCTCTAAACAGGTTCACTTCCTGCCACCCTACCGCCACGACACGAAGATTATGATCATGGACCTGCTGGGCATCCATCCTTCCAAGCAGAAGGAGGCCGCCTCACTGAAGCTTATCAAGGCTGTCGTCAAGATGCGCGCCACCAAGGAGCCACAGGAGATTGCCGCCATTGACCGTGCCTGTGACATTGGTTACGAGATGCATACCACCGCCCAGCGACTGATTAAGCCCGGTGTGACAGAGCGCTACATTGGTGGACAAGTGGACGGCATCGCCCGCAGCATGTCTCAAGGAAATAGTTTTGCCACCATTTTCTCACAGCATGGTGAGATTATGCATGGCAATCCGTCGGCAGCACCTTTGGAGGCTGGTCGCTTGGCACTCTGCGATGCAGGTTGCGAACTCGATGACTACTGTTCTGACCACACACGTACCATGCCTGTATCTGGTCAGTTCACCCAGCGTCAGCTGGAAATCTACTCCATTGTAGAGGCCTGCCACGACTACGTGCTGGAGGTTGCTAAACCTGGCGTGAAATATATGGATGTTCACTTTGCCGTCTGTCGCATGATGACAGAGCGTCTGAAGGAACTGGGCCTCATGAAGGGCGACACCGACGAGGCCGTACGTGCTGGTGCCCACGCCATGTTCCTGCCTCACGGACTGGGCCACATGATGGGAATGGATGTTCACGACATGGAAGGACTGGGCCAGATCTATGTCGGTTTCGACGACGAGACGCGTCCTAACCTCGAACAGTTTGGCACCAACTGCCTGCGCATGGGTCGCAAGTTGGAAGAGGGCTTTGTCGTTACTGACGAGCCAGGCATCTACTTCATCCCGGCACTCATCGACGAGTGGGAAGCCAGTGGTCACTGCAAAGAGTTCCTGTGTTTCGACAAAATCGAAACATACAAGGACTTTGGTGGCATCCGTATCGAGGACGACGTGCTCATTACCCGTGACGGCTGCCGCTTCCTGGGCGACAAGCGCATCCCCTATCACGTAAAAGAACTCGAAACGTTCATGGCGTCCAACATTTCGAAATAACGTAATAACGAGATAACGTAATAACGAAAAATAAAACGATGAAGAAAATTATGACTCTCGCGCTGCTGGCTCTTGTAGCCCTTGGCGCACAGGCAGAGGAAAAGAAAGACTCTGTCAACAACAAACCCGTATTTACAACGATTAAAGAAAACCCCATCACCAGCATCAAGGACCAGAACCGCTCAGGCACGTGCTGGGACTACTCCACCCTCTCCTTCTTTGAGGCTGAGATTCTGAAGGCTACAGGCAAGACCTATGACCTTGAAGAGTCGTTCGTGGCCAACAAGACCTATATGGACCGTGCCATCCAGGTGGTTCGCTTCCATGGTGACTGCCAGTTTTCACAGGGCGGTAGTGCAGAGGATGTGCTGGCTACTATGAAGACCCACGGTATTATCCCACAGGGCATCATGCCTTTCCCCGGCTCACTGTATGGTGACTCACTGAACAACTTCAACGAGTTCTTTAGCATCATGGAGCCTTACGTGGCTGCTATTGCCAAGAGCGACGCCAAGAAGATATCTAACCAGTGGAAGGTCGGTCTGCAGGGCATCCTCGATGCCTACCTCGGCAAGTGCCCTGAGGAGTTCACCTACGAGGGCAAAAAGTACACCCCGAAGAGCTTCATGGCTTCGCTGGGCATCAACCTCGACGACTATGTCAGCATCACCTCTTACACGCACCATCCTTTCTACACCACCTTCGCTGTAGAGGTACAGGACAACTGGCGCTTCCCACAGTCTTACAACCTGCCGATGGACGAGATGATGAAGGTTATCGACAATGCCATCGACAAGGGCTATACCATTGCCTGGGGCGGCGACGTCTCTGAAGATGGTTTCACCCGCAAGGGTCTGGCATACGCTGTTGACGGCAAGGCTGCACAGAGCCTGCGCGGTAGCGACATGGCCAAGTGGCTGAAGCTGAACACCACCAAGAAGCGCGACATCATCGACTCGCTGGGTTGCACTGTTCCCGAGATCGTTCCCACCCAGGAGCTGCGCCAGGAGCGTTTCGACAACTGGGAGCTCACCGACGACCATGGCATGCTTATCTACGGTGTTGCCAAGGACCAGAACGGCAAGGAGTACTACATGGTGAAGAACTCATGGGGTGAGACGGGCGACTACAAAGGCATCTGGTACATGACCAAGGCCTTCATCGCCGCCAACACCATGGACTTCCTCATCAACAAGAACGCTATCCCCAAGGACATCCGTAAGAAACTCGGACTATAATTCTGCTGACAGCATATAACAGAATAGGAGGGAAACGCTATTGTTTCCCTCCTATTCTAATTACCAGCCTAATACGCATACGTTATCACGCTAATACGATTCAGTACTAGCCTAATACGCGTCTGTATTAGGCTAATAATTGATGCTTATTAGGCTGGGGTAATAAAAAAATAACGAGCTAGAGTAAACTCTGCTCGCTATTTCTTTACATTTTGTGATTCCGGCGGGATTCAAACCCACAACCTTCTGATCCGTAGTCAGATGCTCTATTCAGTTGAGCTACGGAACCCTCTCTTGGCTCCTCTTCTTGTCCGACTTGCGCTAAACGCAGCGGTCGATTTCTGATTTGCGGGTGCAAAGGTACGGAGTTTTTTGCGAATCACCAAATATTTTGCAGACTTTTTTCAAAAAAAGTGCATTGAAGGGGTGTTTTTATCAAAAAACGAGGCAAACAGGACAATCCTCATGGGATTTTAGAGGTCTTGTAAGAGGATATTGCGTGAATCGCGCAGGTAGATACTGCGTAGTTCCATCGCCCTACCCCACTTCTCAGAGAAGAGATTGCTGACGTCGAGATCTATCTTCCATGAGCCATGCGACTCCAGACGGTCAATCATCGTGCCCAGCGTGAGATTCTTGATGTCTTCAGCAGGCATGAAGCGTGAGATTTCTCCCTTCTCGTCGCTTGTTATCTCGATAATCAGTCCTGCAGCAATCTGTTCGTAGAGCAGGTCATTGACAATACGAATGGGAATGTTCGTCTCGCCACTGATTTCCAGCGCAGTCAAGGGACGTTGTCCGTTGGCAAAACGCTTGCAGATGCGACTTATAATCAAGGCGTTGAGCAGCATCTTATAGCGATGACTGATCTCACCCGTATTGGCGTCGTAGTCGTAGTAGTCGAGGTTCTGATTGGTGTAACACAATTCGGCACCAAACAGGCAGATGGTCCACGAGATCTGTACCCACAGCATGAACAACGGCAGGGCGGCAAATGAACCGTAGATGGCATTGTAGCTGGAGAGGAATATCTGTGAATGGATGTAGAAGATTTGCAGTCCTTGCATGGCGAAACCTGCCAGAATGCCTGGGAATAAGGCATTGATAGGCTTGACATGCGTATTGGGCATGAAGATGTAGAGCGCCATGAACATGCCCGACATCAGTACGTATGGTATCAAGTCGATGAGGAAGCGTAGCGTGGGACCCAGCAACAGGAAGTCAGGCATGGAGTTGGCAATCGTTGCCATGAAGATGGAGATACCCGACGTGAGCACAATAATGATAGGAAAGAGGAAGAACATGGCCAGATAGTCCGTGAAGGTACGGAAGATGGAGCGAGGCTTCTTGACCTGCCAAATCTCGTTGAAGGCGTCCTCCACATTGCTGACCAGCATAAGTACCGTGTAAAGCATGAATATCAAACCGATACCCAGGAAGACGCCACTCTTGGTATGTACCAGATAGCTGTTGACGAAGCCGATGATCACCTCTGCCACCTGTGGCTGCGACTCGAAGGCATCGCGGAACCAAACCTCAATATACTTACTATAACCAAAACCACGGGCAATGGCAAAGACCACAGCCGTGATGGGTACGATGGCCAGCAACGTGGAATAAGTCAGTGCCGAGGCTTTCTGCAACACACCTTTCGTGGTAAAGAAACGGATGGCCAGCAACAGCTTCTTGGCAATTTCCAACAACAGGAATTTTACAGGCGAGACATCTCCCTGATTGATTCTCCATATATCGGTCTGGAAGAACTTGATGATACTCTGCAGGTTGTTTTTAGGCATAGCAACATATTATTATAAAAGAAAGCAGAGCCCCTGTAAGCCGGGTCCTGTACCCCTTGCGGGGCGTCTGCCATTTATCTACTCCGCAGGTTGCCCTACGGCTCTAGCATTCTACCCTCCATCGTGGCTTACGCCTCGGACGGACAGCCCTCAGCCGATGGTATACGCGAACTTGCAGCCTCCAGATGGAACAGCCCGACGATCACCCGCCGGCTGGTGGTCTCTTACACCACCTTCTCACCCTTACCCACGTATGGGCGGTCATTTTCTTCTCCCATATCCTACTGTCACCAATAGCTGGCACTTTCACCAGTGGAGCGTCCTATGCTGCCCGGACTTTCCTCTCGTGCCCCTATGGACACCAGCGACAGACCGTGGCTCTGCTTTCAGCGTGCAAAGGTACAAAAAAATCTTAAATATTAATCCTATTTCATAAAATATTCGTACCTTTGCACCCAATTTATAATAAGGTATATGGAATTAGCAAGTAAATACGACCCAAAAGAGGTCGAATCAAAATGGTATCAGTACTGGCTGGACAACAAGCTCTTTGCCAGTAAACCCGATGGACGTGAACCCTACACCATCGTTATCCCACCGCCCAATGTGACAGGTGTGCTGCACATGGGACACATGTTGAACAACACTATTCAGGACATCCTGGTGCGTCGTGCCCGTATGGAGGGTAAGAATGCGCTGTGGGTACCTGGCACAGACCATGCATCTATTGCTACCGAGGCTAAGGTGGTAAAGAAGTTGGCTGAGCAGGGCATCAAGAAGCGCGACCTGACCCGTGAGCAGTTCTTAAAGCATGCCTGGGAGTGGACCGACGAGCATGGTGGCATTATCCTGAAGCAGTTGCGCCGCTTAGGTGCCAGCTGCGACTGGGACCGCACCGCCTTCACGATGGACGAGAAGCGCTCGGAGAGTGTTATCAAGGTGTTTGTTGACCTCTACAACAAGGGACTCATCTATCGTGGTCTGCGCATGGTCAACTGGGACCCCAAGGCACTGACCGCCCTCTCTACTGAGGAAGTTATTTATAAGGAAGAGCAGAGTCATCTGTTCCACCTGAAGTATTATGTCGAGGGTGGCTGCGATGATATCGCAGCATACGAGAACCAAGAAGGAAATGTCATCCATAAAGACGACCGCGGCTACTACGCTGTCGTAGCCACCACGCGTCCTGAGACCATCATGGGTGATACCGCTATGTGTATCAACCCAAAGGACCCGAAGAACCAGTGGCTGAAGGGCAAGAAGGTGATTGTTCCGTTGGTGAACCGCGTGATTCCCGTTATCGAGGACCGCTACGTGGATATCGAGTTCGGTACGGGTTGCTTGAAGGTGACCCCTGCTCACGACACCAACGACTACATGCTGGGCAAGACCCACAACCTGGAGACCATCGATATCTTCAATGCTGATGGTACCATCTCCGAGCAGAGTCCGCTCTATGTCGGTATGGACCGCTTCGACTGCCGCAAGCAGATTGCCAAGGACCTGCAGGAAGCCGGTCTGATGGAGAAGATTGAGGACTACGTCAACAAGGTAGGCTACTCTGAGCGTAACCCCGACACCGCCATTGAGCCCCGTCTCTCGCTGCAGTGGTTCCTCAATATGCAGCACTTTGCTGACATCGCTCTGCCTCCCGTGCTCAATGGTGAATTGAAGTTCTATCCACAGAAATACGTGAACACCTATAAGAACTGGCTGGAGAACATCCAGGACTGGTGTATCTCTCGTCAGCTGTGGTGGGGTCACCGTATTCCTGCTTATTATTATAATGAGGAGGGCGACTTCGTTGTAGCCGAGACTCGCGAGAAGGCACTGAAGCTGGCACAGGAGAAGGATCCGAAGATTACGGATGCCGATCTGCGTCAGGAAGAGGATGCCCTTGACACATGGTTCTCATCATGGCTGTGGCCTATCTCGTTGTTTGATGGTATCAACAACCCTGGCAACGAGGAACTGAAATACTATTATCCCACCAATGTCCTCGTGACTGGTCCGGATATCATTTTCTTCTGGGTTTCACGAATGATTATGGCTGGCTACGAATATGTTGGCGATATGCCTTTCAGAAGTGTTTACTTCACTGGTATCGTTCGCGACAAGCTGGGTCGTAAGATGTCGAAGTCACTGGGTAACTCACCTGACCCCATCGAGCTCATTGAGAAGTTCGGTGCCGATGGTGTGCGTATGGGTATGATGCTCTCTGCACCTGCCGGTAACGACATCCTCTTCGACGAGGCACTCTGCGAACAGGGTCGTAACTTCAACAATAAGATTTGGAATGCCTTCCGTCTCGTCAAGGGTTGGAAGGTTGCAGATATCGAACAGTCAGAGGCTGGCAAGATTGCTACCGCTTGGTTCGAGGCTAAGCTGAAGCAGACCAATGCCGAGGTTGACGACCTCTTCAAGAAGTACCGCATCTCTGAGGCTTTGATGGCTGTCTACAAGCTCTTCTGGGACGAGTTCTCTAGCTGGTATCTGGAGATGGTGAAGCCCGCCTACATCAATGGTGAGCCACAGCCTATCGATCAGCAGACCTACAACAAGACCCTCGAGTTCTTCGAGATTCTGCTGAAGATGCTGCACCCCTTCATGCCGTTCATCACCGAGGAATTGTGGCAGCATCTCTATGACCGCAAGGATGGTGAGAGCATTATGCGCGACAAGTTGGAACTGCCCGCTCCTACTGAGGCTGACGACAAGCTGGCCAACGACATCGAGATTGTGAAGCAGATTGTCTCTGGCGTTCGTATGGTTCGCAACCAGAAGAACATCGCACCAAAGGAACAGCTCCCGTTGCAGGCCGTTGCTCAGAACCGCTACGAGGCCTTCAACGCCGTCATCATGAAGATGGCCAACCTGAGCAGCATCGAGGTTGTTGCTGAGAAGGACGCTACCGCCAGTGCCTTCATGATTGGTACCGACGAGTTTGCCGTACCTCTGGGCAACATGATTGATGTGGATGCTGAAATCCAGAAGATGGAGGCTCAGCTGCAGCACCTGGAAGGTTTCCTGCAGGGTGTCCTGAAGAAGCTCTCCAACGAGCGTTTTGTCGCCAATGCCCCTGAGGCTGTTGTTGCTATGGAGCGTAAGAAGCAGAGCGACTCTGAGGAGAAGATTGCTGCTCTCAAGGAGTCTATCGCTGCACTGAAAGCACAGAAGTAAAAACATCAACAATGGCAGGAAGATTGCCATTAAGTGAGAAGAAAGAAAAGAACCCTACCGGATGTGACGGTAGGGTTCTTCTTTTAAGATAAGGGAGTGATCAGTTATTAACCGAACCACCCACAATGTCAAGCAGCTCAGAGGTGATAGCCTGTTGGCGCGACTTGTTGTACTGCAGGTTAAGCTGGCGCAGTAGCTCGTCGGCATTGTCGGTAGCGGTCTGCATGGCCACCATGCGGGCGGCATGCTCAGAGGCTACGCTGTCGAGCAATGCGGTATAGAGCATCAGATGAGCCATCTTGGGCAACAGCTTCGACAGAACGGTATTCATGTCGGGCTCGACGATGAAGTTGTCGTTGAGCGGAGCCGTCTCACCCTCCTTAACCTCACGCTTGCGACGGTTCTTGCGCAGATAGTCCTGCGCCTTCTTCGTGGCAATGGTCGACGTCAGGTCACGCTCGTGGTCGCGTCCCAGCTCTGCCTCCAGGTCGATAGGCAGGAACTGCTTGTTGGTCAGGATCTGTGAGCCTGCCGACTTGAAGTGGTGGTAGAGAATTTCCACACGATCCACCTCGCCTTTGGCAAACTTCGTACCCAACTCCATAGCCAACTCGATGCACTCATGAACATGAGGATGGTCAATCAGCGCAGCACGCTCACCATGAATGTCGTAGCCCAGCTTGCGCGCCTTCTCAGAGACTTTACGGCCAATGGGATAGACCTCTACACTACCCTTTCCCAACTCCTGCTCGTAGGCTTCAACGGTACGCTGCATCAACTTGATGACATTGGAATTGAAGCCACCACAGAGCGACGAGTTGGAAGAGAACACCACAAGGGCCACACGCTTGACAGGGCGCTCCTGGTCGAAGATGGTCTGTGCCTCGGCCTCTGCAGCCAGGAACGACTTGAGGATATGCTCCAGCATCGTCTCATAAGGCAGCATGTTCTGAATAGCCACCTGCGCATGGTGCAGCTTAGAGCTGGCCACCATCTTCATGGCAGACGTTATCTTGCGCGTGCTGTTGACTGAGGCGATACGGCCTTTAATTTCTTTCAGGCTTGGCATAGGCTCTTACTTCTTAAACGTTCCGGCAATGTCGGCCATTACAGCCTCTATCTTCTGAGTAGTAGCATCGTCAATCTTGCCTGCTGCCAGTGTCTCGATGACCTCAGGAGCTGACGAGCGCAGCTTGTCGAGGAACTGAGTCTGACACTCACGAACCTTATCGATGGGCACCTCACGCATCAGTCCGTGGACACCACAGTAAAGGATGGCCACCTGTTCGCCGACGGGCATAGGACTGTACTGAGGCTGAATGAGCAACTGGTTGTTCTTACGACCACGGTCGAGCGTCATTGCCGTCACAGCATCCATATCGCTGGAGAACTTAGAGAAGGCCTCCAACTCACGATACTGAGCCTGGTCAATCTTCAGGGTACCTGCCACCTTCTTCATGGACTTGATCTGTGCTGAACCACCAACACGAGATACCGAGATACCTACGTTGATGGCAGGACGGAAGCCCTGGTTGAAGAGGTCGGACTCCAAGAATATCTGACCGTCGGTAATAGAAATCACGTTCGTCGGGATGTATGCCGACACGTCACCAGCCTGTGTCTCGATGATAGGTAGAGCGGTGAGTGAGCCACCACCCTTTACATGACCCTTCATGCACTCAGGCAGGTCGTTCATCTGCTCAGCCACCTCCTGCTGTTCGTTCATCTTAGCAGCACGCTCAAGGAGACGAGAGTGCAGATAGAACACGTCGCCAGGATAAGCCTCACGACCAGAAGGACGACGCAGAATCAGCGATACCTCACGATAGGCGACAGCCTGCTTTGACAGGTCGTCGTAGACCACGAGTGCGGGCAGACCGCGATCGCGGAAGTACTCACCGATGGCAGCACCAGCAAACGGTGCGTAGTACTGCATAGCTGCAGGATCGGCAGCAGTAGCAGCCACGATGATGGTGTATGGCATAGCGCCATGCTCCTTCAGCGTCTGCACAAGATTTGCCACAGTACTGGCCTTCTGACCAATAGCGACATAGATACAGTATACGGGCTTGCCTGCCTCATAGAAACTCTTCTGGTTGATGATGGTGTCAACGGCAATAGCCGTCTTACCTGTCTGGCGGTCACCGATGATAAGCTCACGCTGACCACGACCAATGGGAATCATCGAGTCGATAGCCTTCAGACCTGTCTGCAGCGGCTCCTTCACAGGCTGGCGATAGATAACACCAGGTGCCTTACGGTCCAAGGGCATCTCGAAAGCGTCAGTGAGGTCGATGTCACCCTTGCCGTCAACAGCCTGTCCCAGTGGATTAATGACACGGCCCAGCATGTTGTCGTTGACGCGGATAGAGGCGATGCGCTTGGTGCGCTTCACCACCATACCCTCCTTGATGCCTGACGTGGTACCCAGAAGCACACAACCCACGTTGTCTTCCTCCAGGTTCATCACGATAGCCATCGTGCCATTCTCGAATTCGAGCAGCTCGTTGGCTTCGGCATTACGGAGTCCATAGATACGAGCTACACCATCGCTGACGGTGAGAACGGTACCTACCTCGTCAAACTGCTCAGCATTCTGAATGCCCTTCAGCTGTTCAAGCAGCACCTGACTGACTTCGCTTGGTTTAATTTTATCTGACATTGTTTATTACTTTTTTAGTGTGTTAAGAATGTTGTTGAGCTTCGACTTGACACTGGCATCCATGCGATAGGTGTCATATTCGAGAATGAAACCACCGATGATGTCGGGGTTCACCTCGGTCTCAAACTCCACAGTACCTTGAGTCTTGCTCTCCACCATCTGGCGCATCTTCTGTTCTGTCTCAACAGACACGCGGGCAGCAGTGGTGAGTTTACCACGGATGACGTTCTTCTGCTTACGGTAAAGCGTGACATACGAGTAGGCCATGAACTGGATCATGTTCTCGCGGTCTTCCTTCAGCACGAGGGCAATGAAGGTCTGCGTCAGCGTGCAGGACTTACCGCCGGTAGCGGTCTCCAACAGCATCTGCTTTTTGGCCTTGTCGAGCATGGGGTTGTCGATGGTCTGACGAAGCACGGGCACATCAGTGAAGCTCTTGCCCAGTGTCATCATCTCCTGATAGACCTGGTCTTCGAGCTTAGCATCCGTAGCGCTCTTCAAGAGTGCTCGTGCATACCTCGTAGAGATTACTCCAATATCCATACGCTTAATCTAATTGAGAATTGGAAATTGACAATTATTATTTAGCAGAGACTTCATCCAGCATGCGGTCTATTAAATCCATCTGCGACTTATCGTCCTTCAGATTCTTACGCAGAACCTTCTCGGCGATGTCAACACTAAGTGTAGCGACCTGTTGGCGAATATCGGCAATGGCGGCCTTTTTCTCCTGCTCGATGGCCATCTTGGCCTCGTCAAGCAATCGGGCACCCTCGCTGCGAGCTTTCGCCTGGGCCTGCTCTACTATAGCGTCGCGCGTCTCGGCAGCCTCTTTCAGTATCTGAGCCTGCTTTTCGCGAGCCTCCTGCAAGATGGATTCACCTTCCTTTTCAATGTTTGCCAGTCGCTCCTGAGCCTCGTGTGCCTTGCGAAGACTCTCGTCAATGTAACGGTTGCGCTCGTCCACCATATTGGTGATAGCGGGGAAACCGTACTTCGCCAGGATACCGAAGACCACCAAGAACGCCAGGAGCATCCAGAAAAGGAGTCCCAAGTCAGGCGTTAGGATTGCTGGTAATTGAGTGAAATCCATTTGCTATGAGATATTAGATCAAGAATGCACAAGCAGCAATAGCGAACAGAGCACAACCCTCTACGAAGGCTGATGTCAGAATCATCTGGGTGAAGATCTGTCCGGAAGCCTCCGGCTGGCGGGCGATAGCGTCAACAGCGCTGCCACCAATCTTACCAATACCCAAACCTGCACCAATAACAGCAATACCAGCTCCAATACCGCAGCCCAGCTGAGCCAGACCCTCGGCCAATAACAATGATGTAATCATAATAGTTTAATGTTTTTAAATTGTTAATATTTTAATGTTTAATTTTTAATCTTTCATCTTAATGCTCATGCTCCTTATGTGCCAGTCCGATGAATACGGCCGACAGCATAGTGAACACGTAGGCCTGCACAAAGGCTACCAACAGCTCAAGGGCGTTCATGAAGAGCAGCATGATGGCACTGAACAGATTCAGTCCCGTACCCATTGCCGTTCCCATGGTCCAGCCCAGGAAGATGACGCACGTGAAGGCCAATATCATAGCATGTCCTGCCATCATATTGGCAAAGAGACGGATCATCAGCGCGAAGGGCTTGGTGAAGACACCGAACAACTCAATGGCTGGCATGATGGGGATAGCCTTCAGGAAGAGGGGCACATCAGGCCAGAAGATGTCCTTCCAGTACTCACGGTTACCAAACAGGTTGACTGCCAGGAACGTACACAGTGCTAGGAAGAACGTAATATTGATATTACCCGTCACGTTGGAGCCACCGGGGAAGATAGGCAGCAGACCCAGCAAGTTGGTGAAGAAGATGAAGAAGAACACCGTCAGCAGGTAGGGAGCATACGGTCTGTAATGCTTCTCGCCTATCGACGACTTGATGACATCATCATTGATCATCATTACCAACATCTCCATAGCACCTATGAAGCCACGCGGGGCGTTATCGGTCTTGTCATGCTTCTTGTACCAGCGTGCACAGCTGAGGAACACCGCCAGCAGCAGTGCCACAACAATCCATATCTGCAGGACGTTGCGCGTGATGCTAAGGTCAATGGGGCGCTCGACAGTACCATCGGCCATCCGTTCGTAAATCTTGCCATGAGCCTCCTCGTTGAAGAAGAAACCGTCAGGCAACGAATGAGCCGTACAGAGGTGCCACTCACCAGTCTCGCCACTACGTATAATAATAGGTAGTTCGAAACCGATGTGCTTGCCTCCGATGGTAGTGATATGCCACTCGTAAGCATCAGCCAAGTGCTCCAGCACAATCTCTGGGATGTTCAGCGCCTCGCCCTCTTCTTTCTGCTCATTGGCCATGAGCTGAAGGGGCACGAGTGCCAGCATCAGCAAGAGACATATTGACTTTAATTGTTTCATTTAATTCTTTGTCTATAAAAACGTTATACTCGTTTGGACATTCTCGAAAAGAAGATGCTGTGGTGTATGAGCACTACCAAGTAGTAGACCATGAACACCAGCAGGAACGTCACCATATCGGCACTTTTGGTTGCCCAGTAATAGATGCCTAATACGGCTAGGGCCAGCAAGAAACGGAATCCAGAGGTTCCTGTGAAGAAAGATGTCAAATAGTCCTTATGGCGTGTAACCACCCAGTACCATAGCCATCCGTCGGTGATGTAGAATAGGAACGTGAAAATATAGCCTACGGCAGAAGGGATCTGCCAGCTGTCAGCACCCCAAAATCTGATGGGAAGGAACAGCAGCCACGTCAGGAGGATCACCTGCATGGTGTATATTCTGGCTACATTTTTCAACTCACTCTGTGTCATTCCTCACGCAATTCTACACATACACTGACTACGTTCTTCTGCACCTCCACGAAACCGCCAATGATTTCCAGAGGAACACGCTCACCACTGGGCAGGGTGTAGACCACCTTACCCTTGTCAAGCGAGGAGATGATAGGCGCGTGGTTGGTCAGTATCTCGAACTGTCCCATGGAACCGGGTACGAGCACTCGCTCCACGTCACCCTCAAACTCTATCCTTTCAGGAGAAACTATCTTCAGCTTTAACATAGTTGACAGTTGATAGTTTACAATTAACCCTTTGCAGCCTCGAGCAGTCTCTTAGCCTTAGCCTTAGCATCATCAATGGTACCTACGTTGAGGAATGCCTGTTCAGGCAGGTCGTCAACCTCACCGTCGAGAATGGCGTTGAAGCCTTTGATAGTCTCTTCAATGGGAACCATCACACCAGGCAGACCTGTAAACTGCTCAGCAACAGAGAACGGCTGGCTGAGGAAACGCTGTACACGACGTGCACGATTTACCGTCAGTTTGTCCTCGTCAGAGAGCTCGTCCATACCCAGAATGGCGATGATGTCCTGCAACTCCTTATAACGCTGCAGAATCTCCTTCACGCGCTGAGCACAGTCGTAGTGAGCCTTGCCAACCACCAACGGATCGAGAATACGCGAGGTAGAACCCAGCGGGTCAACGGCAGGATAGATACCGAGCTCAGCAATCTTACGATCCAACACCGTGGTAGCATCCAGGTGGGTGAACGTGGTAGCAGGAGCAGGGTCTGTCAAGTCGTCGGCAGGCACATAGACAGCCTGTACAGAGGTGATAGAACCAGACTTCGTAGAGGTAATACGCTCTTGCATGGCACCCATCTCTGAGGCCAGCGTGGGCTGGTAACCTACTGCTGACGGCATACGGCCCAGCAGAGCGGACACCTCAGAACCGGCCTGTGTGAAACGGAAGATGTTGTCGATGAAGAACAGGATATCGGCAGCACCTCCATCCTTACCACCACCATCGCGGAAGCCCTCAGCAACCGTCAGACCCGACAGGGCAACAGAAGCACGTGCACCGGGAGGCTCGTTCATCTGACCATAGACAAGTGTGGCCTGACTCTTCTTCAATTCCTCAGGGTCAACGAGACTCAAATCCCACTTACCCTCGGCCATAGCCTCCTTGAACTTCTCACCATAGCGGATAACGCCCGACTCAATCATCTCACGGATCAGGTCGTTACCCTCACGGGTACGCTCTCCCACTCCTGCGAATACAGAGAAGCCGTTGTGTCCCTTAGCGATGTTGTTGATAAGCTCCATGATAAGCACCGTCTTACCCACACCGGCACCACCGAAGAGTCCAATCTTACCACCCTTCAGATAAGGCTCCAGCAGGTCGATGACCTTGATACCTGTTGCCAACACTTCCTTGGTGGTCGACAGTTCCTCAAACTTAGGAGCCTCGCGGTGGATGGGATATGCTCCCTGCATATCCAGCTGTTTCATACCGTCGATAGGCTGACCGATAACGTTCAGCATACGACCCTTAATCTGTTCGCCTGCGGGCATCACGATAGGTGAACCCATAGGCTGTGCCTCTAATCCACGCTGCAGACCGTCGGTGTTGTCCATAGCTACACAGCGTACGGTATCCTCACCGATGTGCTGTTGTACCTCGACAATCAACTGACTGCCATTAGGACGTTCAATCTTCAGAGCCTCGTGAATTTTAGGCAGCACTTTCTCAGCATCCAGTCCCTTGGTATCGAAATAAACGTCGATAACAGGACCGATGATCTGCGAAATGTGACCTGTAATTTGTGACATAAGCAGTATTTGTTTGATATTAATTTATTGTTGTTTCGGTAATAGTGATTGCAAAGATAGTAAAAAAATGGCAATAAAAAAACATTTCCGATTAAAAAAATCGAAAATGCTTATATTTTCTCTATTTTAGAACATTCTTAGAGCGCCATCATGTTTACCTCCAACCATAATACGATATATCCCAACAGAAAACCTAACAGCACCTTAGGCGTCATGTGCTTGATATACCATCCCAGGCTGACATGTTCTGCACGCATCAACGCCAAACCGCAGACGCTGCCAACTGACAACAGACAACCACCCACAGCTGTTGTGTAGGCGATAATGCCCCAATAAGCACCGTTAGTCATCATGCCACCAGCACCTACGTTGTAGAGCGAGAGATTAGAAATAGCTATGGTAAACGAGTCGATGATACTACTCAGGAAACCGGCAAGGATACCTATCAGCCAAACATCAGGGATATAGGTATCTAACCAGTCGGCCACGTCACCCCATACGCCCGTTTCTGTTACCACACCCATGCCGAGCATGATACCTGTCACGAAAAGCAGTTGCTGGAAACCACCGTACTGTAGCGATACTGGCACACGGCGACCTGTCATCTGGTCTGCACCTATCAGCTTACGGTTGAAGGCTTCATTGACAACCCACAGCACACTAAGCACGCAGAGAGCGCCCAGGAACGGAGCCAGTTTGGTAATGTTATGGAACGTTGGAATGAACCACAGACCACCAATACCCACGAAGAGCATCACAACACGCTGCCAGCGGTTCAGACGAGTCTCATCGCCACGATACGGAGAAGCGCTCCATGCAGTATCCAGTCGGTCTGGCAATTCGCGACTTACAAGATAGGTGGGTACTATCCATGCCAACAGGGCAGGCAGTCCAAGATAAGCCGAGAAACGAGTAGCCGTCACAGCACCATTGCCCCAAAGTATCAGTCCTATAGGGTCTCCTATCACCGTAAAGCATCCCCCACAGCATGCAGCCAGCACGATAGCTGAACCCACATACATGCGCTGTCGGGAGTTTTGCAGAATGTTATGCATAATAACCAGCATCATCGTTGCCGTTGTCAAGTTGTCGAGGTTTGCCGAGAGGAAAAACGTAACGGCCGTGATGCTCCACAACAGACGCTTGCTGTTGCGCGTACGAATCCATTCGGTAATGAAGTCGAAACAACCGTTGTTACTGAGCAGTTCCACGATAGACATCGTAGCCAGCAGGAACAGCACGATGGCTGCTGCCTTACCGACATACTTCAAGAATACATGGTCATAAATGAACCACTTCACCTTATCGCTGTCGGGTTCGCTACTGCCCAGCCACTCGATATACTCCGCAGGATGCTGCGCCATTACGAAGTCAGCACCCCAGCAGACATATACCACCCAGCCAATGGTTCCGAGGAACATGGCGATGGCTGCTTTGTTGACTCCCGTCAAATGACCTGTTGCTATAAGCAGATAGGCCAAGAGGAGCATGGTAACGATAATGAGAGTCATAGACTAGTTGAAAATTGAGCGTTGAAAGTTATTTCTTTGTTTCAGGAACGGCATAGCGAGCACCTGCCTCACGAACCAAGCGACGGGCAAAGCTCTGGGGATAGCCTGGACGCTTGACGGTTGCACCCAATCCATGCTTACTACGGGTAAAGACACCATTCTCGTCAGGCTTCACAGCCATATCATTATATTTTACTATCAGATAGAAGGCCAACTGCTTCCAACGTGCCAACATCTGCTGAGCCTGACGGACGCTATAGTCGTTGAGAAAACGCTGCATCTGGGCAGGTTCCATGTCCTTTGCCTGAGCCTCGATAGTGGGCTGCTGTGTCAGATATGACTGCTGCAGTGAGTCGCGTACCTCTTTTAATGATGGGAACAAGGTTGCATAACGGGGGTACACCATATTGCTGACCCAGTTCTCCACCCAGTAAGCATTCTTGTCGCTGAAGTTCAACTCGTCAGCACCCGGAGTGTTATAGCACTCAGGCAGGACTGTCATGGAACAATAGATTGGCGTATAGGCAACCATATTGCAGTCATCATTGCCAAACCAGAAGCAGCCACCCATCTCACGGGGCAACCACGAGCGCATCTGTGAAACGAAGGTCCATGCAGTCTGCTGAGTAGAGGTCGGACGTTCATTGAAATACTTCTTGCCATCTACCTCGAAATAAAGTGGTGTAGGACGGTAAGGCATCTGCCAGATACCACCACCAATGTCAGTAGAGTCGATGGCCAACGGGGTTCCTTCATAATGATCACGCATGTCATTCATAATGTCAGCAACACTCAGTTTCTTGACAGGAACAACCCACAACGGCATATCCTCAGCATCAGGATCTATACCCAACGCCCAGGGCAGATAGTGGTCCATACCCTTCACGTGGTGGTTGAAGAAGCTCCACACACGGGCTTCACACATGCGACGTCCAGAGAAATCGGGGGCAGCATACGCCATCTTCCATGAGAACTCGTCGTCTCTACCACTGAACCATCCCATCTTGCGAGCATACTTGATGACGTTCTTCGAGTAGAGCACGTTCTCCTTGTCTTTCAAGGGGAACACACCGATACGGCTTTGGTTAGCATGTCCACAAATAGCATTGTCGGGAATACGACGAGCTACCCATACGACACGTTCCTTTGACTGATTACGGTCGGGGCCACATCCCTGCATCTCCATAATCCACGCCTCGTTGGGGTCACAGATGGTGAAAGTCTCACCCTCTGAGCAGTAGCCGTACTGCTCGACAAGAGATGTCATTATCTGGATGGCTTCACGAGCAGTCTTTGAACGTTGCAAGCCAATATATATCAATGAGCCATAATCAATTACACCGGTTGAGTCAACCATTTCCTCACGACCACCATAAGTCGTTTCACCAATGGTCACCTGCCACTCATTGATGTTGCCCACCACATTGTAGGTCTCCTCAGCCTCAGGAATCTCACCTAAATATTTATTAGTGTCCCACTCATAAATCTTACGCATATCACCCTTCTGGTGCTTAGCAGCAGGATAGTGATATAACCGCATAAAGGCACCATACGAATCAGCATTATACGAGCAGATAACTGAGCCGTCAACCGAAGCCTTCTTGCCCACGATGAAGTTTGTACATGCCATAGCATTACCCATTGCCAACAGACAATAAACTACAGCCGAAATTAATAGTCGTTTCATATTTATTTTGCTTTTTGGTTCTTTCTGGAGTGCAAAGTTAGCAGAAATTTTCGATATAAATGAAAAAAATGACAATTTCTTTGGTTTTTTGCTCACTTATTAGTACTTTTGTCGCGCCAATGGAGCAATCCCCGGTTGTTCAGGGGTACCGTCGGCAAGATAAATTGCATAGAAATATGAAAGTACTGAAATTCGGCGGAACGTCCGTAGGTTCCGTAAAAAGCATTCTTAGCTTGAAAAAAATTGTGGAGACAGAGGCTCGGACGCAACCTGTCGTAGTAGTAGTAAGTGCACTGAACGGCATCACCGACAAACTGATCGCCACATCACAGATGGCCAAGCAAGGCGACGACCACTATCGTGAAGAATTCGACGCGATGGTAACCCGCCACCACCAAATGATCGAGGCCATCATTACGGATGAAAAAAAGCGCATTGACTTATTTAATAATGTAGACCAGCTCTTCGACCAGTTGAAGAGTATCTACTATGGTGTGTACCTCATTCACGACCTGTCGGAGAAGACGGAGGACACCATCGTCAGCTATGGTGAGCGTCTGAGTTCGCACATCGTGGCAGCCATGGTGAAGAACGGTGTTCGCATGAACAGCCGCGACTTTATCCGTACGGAAAAGAAGCAGGGTCAGCACGTCATCGATGCTGAGCTGACTACGCAGTTGGTGAAGGAGGCCTTCAGTAACATTGGTTACGATCCAACCGCAGCAAACAAGGTCTATGTAGTTCCTGGCTTCATTGCCCGCGACAGCGACAGCAACGAGACGACGAATCTCGGTCGTGGCGGTTCTGACTACACAGCATCTATCATTGCTGCCGTGCTGAATGCAGAGGTATTGGAAATATGGACAGACGTAGATGGTTTCATGACTGCCGATCCAAAGGTAATTAAGACGGCCTATACCATCAACGAGCTCTCCTATGTAGAGGCTATGGAGCTATGTAACTTCGGTGCCAAGGTTATCTATCCCCCGACGATTTATCCTGTCTGTGTCAAGAATATACCTATTAAGGTAAAGAACACGTTCAATCCCGAACATCCTGGAACACTTATCAAGGCCAAGATTGAGAACGACCAGAAGCCCATCAAGGGCATCTCCAGCATCAAGGGTACCTCGCTGATTACCGTTACCGGTCTGTCCATGGTGGGTGTCATTGGTGTGAACCGTCGCATCTTCACCACCTTGGCCAACAAGGGCATCTCTGTCTTCATGGTGTCGCAGGCTTCTTCAGAGAACTCCACCTCTATTGGTGTGCGCGATGAGGATGCAGCTGCAGCCGTTGAAGTGCTGAATGCAGAGTTTGCCAAGGAGATTGAGACGGGCGCCATGTTCCCCATGCAGGTAGAGAGCGGTTTGGCTACTATCGCCATCGTGGGTGAGAACATGAAGCAGACGCCAGGCATTGCCGGCAAGCTGTTTGGCACATTGGGACGTTCAGGTATCAGCGTTATTGCCTGTGCTCAGGGTGCCTCTGAGACAAACATCTCATTTGTTGTTGACGGCAAGTTCCTGCGAAAGTCCCTTAACGTGCTGCACGACTCGTTCTTCCTGTCAGAATACAAGGTGCTCAACATCTTCATCTGCGGTATCGGTACTGTGGGTGGCATGCTGCTCGAACAGATTCGTACCCAGCAGCAGTTTCTCATGCAATCGCGCCGTCTGAAGCTCAACGTTGTCGGCATCTCTGATGTCCAGAACTTCGTACTCGACCGCGACGGCATCGACCTTGACAACTACGAGAAGATTCTGCGTGCTGGTTTTGCTGCCAATACGGAGCACATGCGCGACGAAATTGTGAAGATGAACATCTTCAACAGCGTCTTCGTCGACTGTACCGCCAGCAAGCAGATTGCATCGCTCTACCAGACATTCCTGGAGCATAACATATCCGTCGTTGCAGCCAATAAGATTGCAGCTTCTAGCGACTACGACAGCTATCTGAAGCTGAAGCAGATGGCTCGCGACAAGGGTGTATGGTTCCGCTACGAGACCAACGTTGGTGCTGGTCTGCCCATTATCGGTACCATCAATGACCTGTGCAACTCTGGTGATAAGATTCTGAAGATTGAGGCTATCCTCTCTGGTACCTTGAACTTCATCTTCAACGAGATAGCTGCCGAGGTGCCCTTCTCTGAGACTGTGAAGCGTGCCAAAGAACAGCGCTACTCTGAGCCCGACCCACGCATCGACCTCAGTGGCACCGATGTTATCCGCAAACTGGTCATCCTGACTCGTGAGGCAGGCTACAAGGTAGAGCAGGCTGACGTCGAGAAACACCTCTTCGTACCCGACAGCTACTTCGAAGGATCTATCGAAGACTTCTGGGCTAAGCTGCCTGAGCTGGACGCCGACTTCGAGAAGCGCCGCAAGGTGCTGGATGCCGAGAACAAGCGCTGGCGCTTTGTGGCAACAATGGAGGCAGACGAGCAGAACCCGTCATCGTTCAAGACGAGTGTGGCTTTGAAGGAGGTTCCTTACGGTCATCCGTTCTATGGCCTCGAAGGTTCTAACAACATCGTGCTGCTGACCACCGAGCGTTATAAGGAGTACCCCATGCTCATTCAGGGCTATGGTGCCGGTGCTGCCGTTACTGCTGCTGGTGTGTTTGCCAATATCATGTCAATCGCTAACATTTAATGCCTACCCTAACCCCTCCCTAAAGGGAGGGGCTTTTCGATAACGCACATGAAACGAATTATTATTCTGGGCGACGGAATGGCCGACCTGCCAGTAGAAAGACTTGGTGGGAAGACATTACTGCAATATGCCCATAAGCCCATGATGGACCAGTTGGCACGCGAGGGTCGCTGCGGCAGACTGGTAACAGTTCCTGAGGGTTTCCCCCCTGGTTCTGAGGTGGCCAACACCGCCATTCTCGGCTATGATTTAAATAAGGTTTACGAAGGTCGCGGACCCTTGGAGGCTGCATCGATAGGCTATGAAATGGCTGACGACGACTTTGCCATCCGCTGTAATATCATCACACTGGAGGATGGCAAGATTATCACGCACAATGGCGGCAATCTGGAGACAGAAGATGCTCGTGTGCTCATCGACTACCTGAACGAGAACCTTGCCAAGCCCATCAACGAGCGCGAAGGTTGCGAACGTGTCAAATTCATCACAGGCATACAATACCGCCATCTGTTGGTTATCAAGGGTGGCAACAAGCACATCGTCTGTGCCCCACCCCACGATCATCCCAACGAGCCGTGGCGCCCACTGCTGGTAAAGGCCGAAAGTGTGGTCAGCGATTCTGTCGCTGACACCCGCCGTCTGTCTGCCCAGCAAACCGCCTCCCTCCTCAACGACCTCATTCTCCGTTCTCAGGAGCTCCTGGCTAAGCACCCCTACAACCTCGCGAAAGCTGCCAAGGGCGAGCGTCAGGCCAACAGCATCTGGCCTTGGAGTGGTGGCTACCGTCCATCGATGGAAACGCTCATGCAGCAGTACCCACAGGTAAAGAGCGGCACCGTTATCTCTGCAGTCGACCTGATTCAAGGTATTGGCAAATACGCTGGCCTGCGCATTGTCAAGGTGCCTGGCGCTACGGGTCTGGCCGACACCAACTACGAAGGTAAGGCACAGGCTGCTATTGACGCTTTGGAGCATGACGACTTTGTCTTCGTCCATGTAGAAGCGAGCGACGAGGCTGGTCACGATGGTGACTTGGAACTAAAACTAAAGACCATCGAGTATCTGGACCAGCGACTGATAGCCCCTATATATAATAAGGTGAAAGATCAGGATGTCTGCATCGCCGTACTCCCTGACCACCTCACACCTGTCGAACAGCGCATCCACGTCGGTCAACCCGTACCTTTCCTCATCTGGCATCGGGGCATTGAGGCTGACTGCGTGCAGCAATACGACGAGGTATCTTGCGTCAGCGGCTCATTCGGCTTGCTGAAACTCGACGAATTCATGAAAACATTTATGAGCTTATGAAATATTACAGCACAAACGGTAAAGCACCACTGGCCAATCTGGAGAAGGCCGTAGTGAAAGGACTGGCAGAAGACCGCGGTCTCTATATGCCGGAAGAAATATACAAATTGCCCAAGGCATTCTTCGACGACATGAAGGGCATGTCGTTCCAGGACATTGCCTATAACGTGGCCAGCAACTTCTTTGGCGAGGATGTCGATGAAGATGCGCTGCAAGACTTGGTCTTCGACACGCTGTCCTTCGACTGCCCTATCATCAAGGTAGAGGACAACATCTATTCCTTGGAACTCTTCCACGGTCCTACCCTCGCCTTCAAGGATGTCGGTGCACGCTTCATGGCTCGCCTGCTCCAGTACTTTATTAAGAGAGAGGGACAGAAAGAGCAAGTCAACGTGCTGGTAGCCACTAGCGGCGATACAGGTTCTGCCGTAGCCAACGGTTTCCTCGGCGTGGAGGGCATCCATGTCTATGTGCTCTACCCCAAGGGTAAGGTCAGCCCCATTCAGGAGTGCCAGTTCACTACCCTTGGCAAGAACATCACAGCCATTGAGGTCGACGGTGTCTTCGACGACTGCCAGGCGCTGGTCAAGTCGGCCTTCATGGATGAAGAGCTGAACAAGCACATGAAGCTGACTTCTGCCAACAGCATCAACGTTGCACGTTTCCTGCCACAGGCATTCTACTACTTTAATGCCGTGGCACGCCTACAGGCTATTGGTCAATGGTCAATGGTCAATGGTCAATCAGACATCGTAATGTGTGTTCCCAGCGGCAACTTCGGCAATATCTGTGCCGCTTTGTTCGGCCACGAGATGGGGCTGCCTATTTCGCGTTTCATTGCTGCCAACAACGCCAATGATGTGTTCTATGAGTACCTGCAGACGGGCAAATACAATCCACGTCCGTCAGTACAGACGCTGGCTAACGCCATGGATGTCGGAGACCCCAGCAACTTCGCACGCATCTACGACCTCTATGGCAAGAGTCATGAGAAAATTAGCTCACTCATCAGTGGTGCCACTTATAGTGACGAGCAAATCAGCGAGACCATGCGCCGCTGCTATCAGGAGACGGGCTACATCCTCGACCCCCACGGAGCCTGCGGCTACCAAGCTCTCAAGGACGGACTGAAACCTGGCGAGGTCGGCATCTTCTGTGAAACCGCCCACCCTGCTAAGTTCAAGGAAAAGGTGGACGCTATCCTCAGCATAGACATTGAGATTCCAGAGCGTCTGCAGGCCTTCATGAAAGGTCAGAAGCAGAGCGTTCCTATGTCGAAGGACTTCGCTGACTTCAAGGCCTACTTGATGCAGCAAGACTAAGATTACATTCCTGGTCGACGAATGGTCAGCAGGATGGCTTCTGGATATGTGGTTGAAAATGTAGTTGCGTTTTCAACCACACATGCTAAATAGCCTCCCCCACCTGCTCCAGACATCTTATAGGCCAGCACAAGATTCTCATATTTCTTGATATAGTCAGGCACACAGCCCTGAACCATTGCAGGGAACATGGCTACCTGTGCGTGGAAACTGTCGGCATAGGCTTGGGCAAAGGCAGGGAGATTACGTTCAAGGATAGCCTGCCAACAGTCGTCTGCAGCCTTGGCCAACGCCTTGACCTTCGCCTCCGTGATATCCTTACCTGCTAAGACGTTACACCCCTGCTGACGTGGTTCCATGGGAATCATAACCAGATGCTGCTCCAGCCATGTGAGCACCTCTTCGTCGTAGCAGGTCTCAATCTTCTCAGGCCAGAACCTATTATTATAATAGTGCCGACAAAGACCAGGAATGCAGATGCCGATGGAGTCTTGTGCACCACTGACGATACCGTCCGAGCGCTCTGGGTCGTTCTCAAAACAGAACACGAGTTTGGCGAGCGTCTCAGGATCCATGTTCGGTAACTGGTAAGGCCATATTTTCTTAATCATATTGCGCGTACTGGTACTCAGTCCACAACGATCACGAATGTCGAACGTAGGTTCCAGGGAGATGGTGATGGCCCACCCTGGTGCTAAGCACGACACGTAGGGCTGGTCAATCCACGTTCCAGCCAAATCGAGACGCGTGGGAATCTGTGACTCACTCTTCTTCAAATCCGTAGAAGAGCGTGCCTTCAATCCCTGCTGAGGCACACGTTCCAAGACAACATACTCCATGCCACGCTCCTCGCAGACACGCCGTTTGTCGTCGTTGCCTCCATCGCTGTTAACCACCAAGATGTCGGGCTTCACGATGTCAAGCGTAGGCAGAAAATCGAGAATGCCACTACCTTGGTTGATATACGCATCTTTTACGTAACGAATGCTCTTCACCATGAACAATCTCTCCTGCTCAGAGTAGATGGTCTTATGATGCTTGTAGCCCTCGATGGTCTTGTCGGAACCAATGCCGACATATAACTCACCATATTGTGCTGCCTGTCGGAAGAACTCTACGTGTCCACTGTGCAACAGGTCATAACATCCTGACACAAAGACTTTTTTCATGCTTTCCTCGATGCAAACTGTGCGTAGAACATAATAACCAAGAAACAGCCGAAGGGCACGAAATAGCTCATATTGATGCCAGCTGCATCACTGACAACACCCTGCAGAGGCGTCAGCAAAGCACCACCCAGAATGGCCATAATCAGACCACTGGCACCAATCTTCGTATCATCGGCATGCTCACTCTGCGAGACAGCACCCAGCGCGATACCATAGATGGTTGGGAACATCAAACTCATAAAGATGCTGATGAGTACCAGCGACACCACGCACGTCCAGCCCTCAGCCAGTATAACGCCCAGCGTACACAGGGCACTCAGCACACCACCCACAAACAACAGGTGAGCAGGCGTGATGAACTTCATCAACCAGGTATAGACAAACCTGGAAGCACAGAAACCAATAATAGAAATGAGATAGAGCGTAGCAGCCTCTGACTCCACATGACCCAGTTCCTTCATGACCAAACGGATGGTGAAGCTCCAGACGCAGATTTGTGCACCCACATAGAAGAACTGTGCCACGACACCCCAAGCATAAAGTTTGTTGTGCAAGAGACGACGGAACGTAGCTCCTAGCGTGTCCTTTCCTGCGTCATCCTTGCCCTCCGGCATACGTGCAAACAGCATGACCAGCATAATCACCAACAGCACGCCACCTACAAAGGCATAGGTACCACTGACGCTATAGAGCGAGATGTCCTGCAAAATGAAGAACTTGCTGATGAGGATGCCTGCGATGGAACCGATGGGGTTGAAACTCTGCGCGATGTTCAGACGACGCGTGGCTGTCTCAGGACTACCCATTGCCATGATGTACGGATTGGCAGTAGTCTCCAGTACCGAACAACCCGACGCCATGATGTAGATGGCTATCAGGTAGAAGGCGTAACTCTCAGCCCAAGCGGCAGGGAGAAACAGAATGGCACCAGCAGCATACATGCACAGACCCAGAATGACACCACTCTTGTAGTTGTGCTTACGAATGAACAGCGCTGCAGGCAGTGCCAGACAGAAATAGGCACCATAGAAAGCCATCTGGATGAAACTGGTCTGTGTGTCGCTCATCTGCATAATCTTGCGGAAGGCGGCCAGCAGCGTATCGGTCATGTTGTTGGCCAGTCCCCAGAGCGCAAAGAGGCTCGTGACCAGCACGAAAGGCAGCAGGTATTTACGTTCTATTACTTTCATTTTTTGTTTGGTTACTTAGAAGAAACCCCTCCGAAACTGGAGGGGTTTCTGGTTTTTGATTGACCTTGCGGTATTACAGGTTCAGGCTCTTCTTGATAGCCTCAATCTTCTGCTCAGCAGCCTTCATGCAGCGCTCATAGTCGGCAGCAGACTTGAATGAAGGATCCTTGACCTCAGTATAGAACTTGATCTTTGGCTCTGTGCCTGAAGGACGTACGCTGACCTTGGTACCATCCTCGCAGAACCACTGCAGCACGTTGCTCGTTGCAGGCATGTCAATCTTGCCCTTGTTACCCTGAGCATCGGTGCACTCCAGCGACTGGAAGTCCTTAGAGAGACAGATCTTAGAACCACCCAGATCCTTGGGAGGATTGTTGCGGTAGTCAATCATCATCTGCTTAATCTCGTCGGCACCCGACTTACCTGGGCGAACAACATTGATGGTCACCTCGCGAGAGAATCCGTACTCAGCATAGATGTTCATCAGCAGGTCGTAGAGCGTCATGCCGTTGTCGCGAGCCCATGCAGCAATCTCGCAAATCAAGCAGATAGATGCGGGGGAGTCCTTATCGCGTACCTTATCGAATGGCAGGAAGCCGAACGACTCCTCACCACCACCGATATATTTCTTCTTGCCCTCGTTGACGCGAATCTCGTTGGCAATCCACTTGAAGCCTGTGTAGCAGTCTTTATATTCTACGCCGTTCTTCTTGGCTATCTCGGCAATCACTTCGGTGGTCACGATGGTCTTCACCAGGAACTCGTTGCCCTTCAGCTGGCCGAGCTTCTTCTTGTTGGCAATGATATACCAAGAGAACATCATACAGGTCTGGTTACCATTCAGAATCTCCCACTCGCCCTTCGAGTTGCGGCAGACGATAGCCAAGCGGTCGGCATCGGGGTCAGAAGCAATCACCAGGTCAGCGTTCAGCTTGGTACCCAGCTTCATACCCAATGTCATAGCCTCAGCATTCTCTGGGTTCGGGCTGACAACAGTTGGGAAGTTGCCGTCGATAACCATCTGCTCAGGAACCACGTGGATATTCTGGAAGCCCCAAGAGCGCAGAGCCATCGGGACGATGACGCGACCAGTGCCGTGCATGGGTGAATAGACGATGTTCAGATCCTTCTGGCGCAGGATGACATCCTGGTCGACCATAGCCTCCTTGACAGCCTGGATGTAGTCCCAGTCCATCTCACCACCAATAGGAATGATGAGGTCCTTGTTGCCCTCAAACTTCACGTCGCTGATCTTCACCTTCTCGACCTCAGCGATGATACCTACATCGTGGGGAGTCAGCACCTGAGCACCATCGTCCCAGTAAGCCTTGTAGCCATTATACTCACGAGGATTGTGAGAAGCGGTGACGTTAACACCAGCCTGACAGCCCAAGTGACGAATAGCGTAAGAAATCTCTGGCGTAGGACGAAGACTCTCGAACAGGTAAACCTTGATACCGTTGGCTGAGAAGATGTCGGCAACACTCTCTGCGAACATACGTCCGTTGTTGCGGCAGTCGTGACCTACCACTACTGAGCACTGTTTGCCTGGGAATGCTTTCAGAATGTAGTTGGCAAAACCTTGTGTGGCCATACCGACAATATACTTATTCATACGGTTGGTACCGGCACCCATGATGCCACGCAGTCCACCCGTACCAAATTCCAGGTCACGATAGAAAGCATCAATCAGGTCTGACTTGTCAGCATTGTCCAACATAGCCTGAACTTCCTTACGAGTCTCCTCATCAAAGGCGGGAGAGAGCCATTCCTTTGCACGTGCCTCGCACTGAGCAATTAGTTGAGCGTTGTTTTCCATAAAATCCTATGTTTTAAGATTAGTAACATATATAATACGCAAAGATACTGATTTATTTTCGAAATCAGTATCTTTAGCCTGTATTTTTTACATTTTTTATTATTTCCCTACTGTTGCTTCATCAGTCGGTCTATCTCCTCAAACTGTTTACCTTTGTTCAGATGGAGATAAATACGATAGAGTGCAGGGCTCCAACGCTGGATATCGTCAGGCATCAACTCACGGTATTTTTCCATCATCGGCTTGGCATCGGTATATAGTTTTGTCAACTGCTGACGATACTTGCGTGGTTGGTTAAGCTGTTCTAACGACAGTGCCTCGTTGAGGTAACAGGTGGCGATATTGAAATAAGGTTCTGCCTGTTCGTCGTTAAGGAGTATTATCTGACGGCTCACCTCAATGCACTCGCTATATTTGTTCATGTTAAGCAACGCTATGGACTTCGCCATCAGGAAGAGTGTATTGTTGGGATAATGCGCCAATCCCTGCTCTGCCAGTTCCAGCACTTTGTCATTATTTCCCTGTGCCTTGTAGAAGTCAGCCAGACGTGGGAAGAAGTATGGATAGGTAGGGAACAACTTGTAGCCAAGGGTGAGCGTCTTCAGGTATTCCTTTTGGTTCTTCTGCAGGTGATAGGCCTCACACATGTAGTGAAGTACGAATTTCGACTTGTCTCGGTCGGTAAGTGCCAGTTGGCTGTACTTCAATGTCATCTTCGGGTCTTTCAGTTTGAAACCGCAAAACGTAGCCCAATAAGCAGCCTGTGGTATCAACTTGTCACTCTCTAAGTATTTGTTGTCCGAGAACAATGGCTGATGAGCAGCACCAATGTAGAGGTCGAAATATTTGAAAGCCATTTGGTAGTCCTCACGACGCACCTGATAGGTGCCACCGTAATAAAGATTGGGACGCAACTGGTTGAGCTGCTCAGCATGTGACTTACGGTATTCAAGTTTCACACGACCTTTCTCGTCGGGCTGCATGTCGAGTGAGTCAAGTGCCTCGGCAACGACATACATGCGCTGGGTAATATTGAAGAAAGCTGCAGTATCATAGGCCTGCTTCAGATAGAGTTTCTCGTTAGCCTGCGCATATTGACCACTGACGGCATCATACCATGTGGCATATACCTTTATATTTGTGCGATGATTGGGATTGGCCAAGAGACCTGTCATCAGTTTCTCAGCCTTGTCATAGTCTTTGCCGCTCTTGATATAAGACCGTGCCTGAGAGAGCTCTTTCTTTTGAGCCCACAGGCACGGTGTTATCATAGTCAAGAGAAGCAGAATCAGTTTCTGTTTCTGTGTCATTCAAAATAAATTACTAATTGCTAATAGCCAAAAGCTAGCAGCGATTATCTATCAGCTTCTGCAGCCTTCGTACGGGGATCGTCCTCGCCATACAGACCGTAGTAAGCCTGATAGCGGTTGTAACCCCAGTTAGCCATCTGCTTGTCGGGATCGAGCTCCTTAGCCTTGTCGAAAGCATCAATAGCCTGCTTGTAATAGTCCTTACTCTTGGCACCATCCTCGGTGGTTGATGCCAATGAACTATAGCAGATACCCAAATAGGTGAAAATGACAGCATTGTCGGGCTTAGAGGCAGCAGCCTTCTTCAGCCATTCAGCACCCTTCACAGCATCGTTATCAGCCATAGCCATCAAGCCCTTGTTGGCCAGTGCAGCAAAGCTGTTGGGATACTTAGCCAGGTGATTGTCGAGCAGTGCATTCTGGGCTGCTCTGTCTCTCATACCGTCATACATACCATTTAGAGCGTCAAGTACAGCGTCGTTCTCAGGCTCTGCCTCGTACATAGCCTTCAAATCGTTAATCGCTCTCAAAGAGTCGGCGTGGCTCTTCAGATTGTGACGTACTGCAAATATTTCAAGGTTTACAGCGTTCTCCTTCTCACGAGGATCCTTCTTGGCTATACTCAGATAGCGGCGTACGGCAGCCATGTCCCCTTCGTCGTAGGCATAGCGTGCTGAGAAAAATGCCACCTGACCAACGAATTCGCTCTCTGCGGTGTGGTCCTGAGCTGCGAAGAAGGGGTCTGCACTTGAACTGGCAAAATGTCCCCAATACTTCAGAGCCAATTGCTTATTGCCGTTAGTAGCCTGCTCTTGACCGATGTTCACAAGGTGGTTACGTACAGCCCATACACGCTGTGCGTTTTTCTCACTGAACTTAGGAGCCACCTTACCCTTGGCATTGGGCTGCTGGTCGTACTTGTCACACTCAATAGCACTTTCGATAGCTTCGCAAATAGCATCAGCCATTCCCAAGGTGTCGTAAGGCACGATTTCATTGGCAGCACGGCCCATCTGCATACCAAGCTGATTCTCAGCAATGATAGACGTCTGCTTAACAACTTTGCTCATGGCGAGATCTACCAGATGATTGTAAGCCTTGGCTTTCTCTGCAGCATCGGTCATCTGACCAATGTTCTGTTTCAGCAGCTGAGCTGCCTCGGCATAGTTTTTTGACTTCGTAACTGCCTTGAGGGCGTCGCTGTCACCGGCAAAGGCGGTAGCACTGGCTACCATCATCATTGCCATCATCATCATTTTTTTCATAAGTCTTTAATTTTGGTTATACGTTTATTCTTCATTGGTCTCTATCATTTCAGAGGTAGCTGACTCAGGGAGTTCCTCGTTCAGCACTTCAGCCTCCTCAACGTCTTCTTCCTGACTGGACATCACCTTGCAGACGCTGGCGATGACGTCGTTCTTCTTAGCGAGGTTGATAAGACGAACGCCCTGGGTAGCACGACCCATAACACGTACATCAGCCACCTTCAGACGAATGAGCACACCCGACTTGTTGATAATCATCAGGTCGTTCTCGTCGGTCACCACCTTGATAGCAACCAGACGACCAGTCTTCTCGGTGATGGCGAGGGTCTTCACACCCTTGGCACCACGAGCGGTCTTGCGGTAGTCCTCTACCTCAGAGCGCTTTCCGTAGCCGTTCTCAGAAACCACCATGATGGTCTCTGTCTGTGGGTCATTGACGCATACCAGTCCAACAACCTCGTCGTCACCACCATCCAGTCGCATACCGATAACACCTGTAGAGACGCGTCCCATAGTACGTACGTCGTTCTCGTCGAAGCGTACAGCACGACCATTGCGGTTAGCCAGCAACAACTCGTTATGACCATTGGTCAGACGTACACCTACCACCTCATCGCCTTCGTTGACATTGATGGCAATGACACCAGCAGCACGTACGTTCTTATAGGCATCGAGGCGTGTCTTCTTGATGATACCCTGCTTGGTGGCGAATACCACATAGTGTGACTGCAGGAACTCCTCATCGTTGAAGTTCTTGATGCGCAGTACAGCATTGATAGCGTCGTCGGGCTCGATGTTCAGCATGTTCTGGATAGCACGGCCCTTCGAGTTCTTGTCGCCCTCAGGAATCTCGTAGCACTTCTGCCAGTAGCAACGACCCTTCTGTGTAAAGAATAATAAGGTATTGTGCATCGTGGCAGGATAGATATACTCTGCGAAGTCATTGTCGCGATGGCGGGCAGCCTTAGAGCCCATACCGCCACGGCTCTGCTCGTGGAACTCATCCAAGTGGGTACGCTTGATGTAACCCATGTGCGAAATGGTGATAACCACAGGATCGTCGGGATAGAAGTCCTCGGCATTGAACTCGTGGTCGAAGGGGATAATCTCCGTACGACGTGCGTCGCCATACTTCTCCTTCACCTCCTGCAGCTCGTCCTTCATGACCTGCTTGCAGCGCTCGGGGTTGTTCAGGATTTCCTCCAAGTCGGCAATGAGCTTCATCAGGTCGTCGTACTCCTGGTGCAGTTGGTCGACACGCAGACCTGTGAGCTGGCTGAGACGCATATCGACGATAGCCTTCGACTGCAGCTCGTCCAGGTTGAAGCGCTGCTCCAAGTTACGCTGGGCGTCAGAAGGAGTCTTACTATTACGGATGATATGTACCACCTCGTCGATATTGTTCACAGCGATAATCAATCCTTCGAGGATGTGGGCACGCTCCTGGGCTTTCTTCAGGTCGTACTTGGTACGACGGATAGTCACGTCGTGACGATGCTCAACGAAGTACTTGACACACTCCTTGAGGTTCAGCAAACGGGGACGACCCTTGACCAGTGCGATATTGTTGACAGAGAACGAGCTCTGCAGGGCAGTCATCTTGAACAGCTTGTTGAGCAGCACATTAGCATTGGCATCGCGCTTGCAGTCAACGACGATACGCATACCCTGACGACCAGACTCATCGTTCACGTTGGCCACGCCCTCAATCTTGTGTTCGTTGGCGAGGTCAGCGATATATTTCACGAGGTCGGCCTTGTTGACACCATAAGGAATCTCCGTAACGACAATCTTGTCGTGGGTCTCGGTAGACTCAATCTCGGCCTTGGCGCGCATAACGATACGGCCACGACCAGTCTCATAGGCGTCGCGCACGCCCTGCAGACCATAGATATAAGCACCTGTGGGGAAGTCAGGACCAGGAATATACTGCATCAGTCCATCAGTATCAATATCGGGGTTGTCGATATAGGCACAGCATCCATCAATGACCTCACCCAGGTTGTGGGTAGGCATATTGGTAGCCATACCTACGGCAATACCGTTACCACCGTTTACCAGCAGGTTAGGAATTTTGGTAGGCATTACAGAGGGCTCCACCAAAGAGTCGTCGAAGTTGTTGACCATATCAACGGTGTCCTTCTCCAAGTCGTCCATGATGTGTTCACCCATCTTCGAGAGGCGGCACTCAGTGTAACGCATGGCAGCTGGTGAGTCACCATCTACCGAACCGAAGTTACCCTGACCATCTACCAGTGTGTAGCGCATGTTCCACTCCTGGGCCATACGTACCAGGGCACCATATACTGAAGAGTCGCCGTGGGGGTGATATTTACCAAGTACCTCACCGACTACGCGGGCGCACTTCTTGTAAGGCTGGGTACTCACGTTGTTGATTCCCATCATACCATACAAGATGCGGCGATGTACGGGTTTGAAACCATCACGCACGTCGGGCAAGGCACGAGCTACTATCACGGACATCGAATAGTCGATGTACGACGACTTCATCTCCTCCTCAATGTTGATTTTTACAATTCTGTCGTTGTCAAATGTCTGATCCATTATAATTAATTTGATTTACTTTTTATTCTTTTATTTTTCTATTCTTTATTTTTTCAAATTTTGCGTTTAAGGGCATTTTTAAGCCCGCTGACGCGTTTTTACTATTTTATTAAACCATGCAAAGGTACGAATAAAGGAGCAAAGCGCAAAATAAATTAAGTTTTATTTTGCTTTTTCTTATAGAAAAAAGAGGTTTGTGTTAATCCCTGTCGTCTAAGACACGGAATTTGCTGCGTCTAAACGCCAGCTCGTCTTTATTGAGAGCGACTGTCAGCGCCTCTTTCTGACAGCCACAACGGGCGAAGACATGACCAGTGACATCAACAGCCACACTGCCCCCGATGTAGTGACACTTGGCGTCGTCACCCACCCTATTGACACCAATAAGATAGCTTTGGTTCTCGATGGCTCGTGCCTGTGTCAGCACCTGCCAGGCTTCCTGACGAGAATCGGGCCAGTTGGCCACAAGGATGATGGCATCATATTCGCGTCCTGTGGCATAGCGGCTCCAGCAGGGAAAGCGCAGATCGTAACAGGTGAGAATCAGCAGGCGCCAGCCTTCATAGTCAACAATCAGATGGTCGTTGCCTGGCGTGAAATACTGGTCTTCATGACCATAAGAGAAAAGGTGGTGCTTGTCATAGTGATAGGTCTTCCCTGCCCTGCCGTCCACAAAATAATGGCGGTTACGGTAGGTGCAGTCAGACAGATGCACAGCCACACTTCCACAGATAGCGCAATGATAGCGCTGGGCAGCATCCTGCATCCATGCTAAAGCACTATTCCCGTTTTCTTCATGAGCAATATGATGTGGTTCGGTGGCAAAGCCCGTGCTCCACATCTCTGGCAACACATAGAGGTCACTGCCTGGGTTCTCGGTTATCATGCGCTCTGCCTCACGGATGTTCTCCTGAGCCTGAGCCCACTGGATGTCGGTTTGTAGCAGTGTAACCCTCATTGTCTAATATTCCAGCAATTCCGTCGTCAACTGACCATCCAGCGACACTACGTGTTCTATCAGGTAACAGCTGGCAGCACCCGGTGTACATAGCGACACATTGAAATGGAAGCCTTTGGCATCTGTGCTGGCGTACTCCATATTATTAAGTACAGCCTGCTCGAAGAACTGGGCAGGAACACGCTGCTGGTACTGCTGCTTGCGGAAGTCGCGCGAGAAGAGCTGGCGAGTACCCTGGAAGATGCTCAGGTGGATAATGTTGTCATAATAGACATTCTCCACATCCAAGCCGTCTTCGTTGAGCGTATGGCGCACCACCTTATACTTCGTGGGGTTCACAGCAATATAGAGATGATAGCGATTGCCCTCATAGCTCACCACCGTATCTTTCTTCAGCACATCCGTCAGCGAGAGGATCTGTGCCTTGTTGTGTTCAAAGACTTCTTTCTCAGCGTCACCATTGTCCTTCACCAGTTTCACCAACTCACCGTCAGCACCTTTGAACCACAGTAGATGCTCTGTATGCTTCTCAATATGATAGCGAGCGGCAGAACCGATGTAAAGTGTATCGTCATAGACACGGAAATAGGCTGGCATGCTAGTGGAATCGGGATAATAGACCGAGTCGCCCCGCATCTGGAAGACGATATCCTCCGTATCTTCTTCACTCCAGATTCCTTGTAGCAATTGCTTGGCTTCCCTGCTCTCAGGAGCCTGGCCAGCCGAACCACCTTTCTGTCCGCAACCCACAAGGGCCGCAATCAGAAGCACACTTGTAATAATATATCCGTATCTATTCTTCATTTACCAATACAATAATACTCAAAGCCATTCTCGTCCATATCCTCTGCATCAAAGATGTTACGACCGTCGATGACCAGTGGCTGGCGCATAGCTTTCTTGATAACGCCCCATGTAGGCAGACGGAACTCTTTCCACTCCGTCAGCAATAGCAGGGCATCAGCATCAAGCACGGCATCGTACATGTCGTTGCAATAGATCACACTATCACCAATGCGACGCTCACACTCCTTCATGGCTACAGGATCGTAGGCACGTACCTTACAGCCAGCCTCCAACAACAGACCAATCATAACCAGAGCGGTTGATTCACGCATATCGTCAGTCTCAGGCTTAAACGAGAGGCCCCACATAGCGATGGTCTTGCCTTTCAGCGCCTCCTTGGAACCAAAGGCCTTGATGAGTTTCTCAAAGAGGATGGTCTTCTGCTTCTCGTTGACGCGCTCCACAGCATTCAGCACTTCCATCGAGTAACCATTCTGGTCTGCGGTCTTGATGAGCGCCTTTACGTCCTTGGGGAAGCAGCTTCCACCATATCCACAGCCTGCATATAGGAACTTACGGCCAATACGCGTGTCGGCACCAATACCTGCACGCACCATGTTGACATCAGCACCTACGCGCTCGCAGAGGTTAGCGATGTCGTTCATGAACGAGATACGGGTGGCCAGCATCGAGTTAGCGGCATATTTCGTCATCTCAGCAGATGGGATATCCATGAAGATAACGCGGAAGTTGTTAATCAGGAAGGGTTTGTAGAGCTTCGTGAGCACCTTCTTGGCACGCTCTGACTCCACACCGACAACGACACGGTCGGGCGACATGAAGTCTTTGATAGCATTACCTTCCTTCAAAAACTCAGGGTTAGAAGCAACATCGAACTCGAAGCCTTTCATACCACGCTTCTCTAGTTCGTCCTCAATGGTCTTGCGAACCTTGGCGGCAGTACCAACAGGTACCGTTGACTTGGTGACTACCACGAGGTAGTTGTTCATGTGCTGGCCAATGGTGCGAGCCACCTGCAGCACGTATTTCAAATCGGCAGAACCATCTTCATCAGGAGGCGTACCTACAGCAGAAAAGACTATTTGCACGTCGTCGAGTACGCTCGAAAGGTCTGTCGTAAACTTCAAACGACCTGCAGCAACGTTCTTTTTCACCAATTCATCGAGACCAGGCTCGAAAATGGGTATCTCGCCATTCTTCAGACGTTCTATCTTCTGCGCATCAACATCTACGCATGTCACATTGGCACCAGTGTCGGCAAAACAAGTTCCTGACACCAGTCCTACATATCCGGTTCCTACAATTGCAATATTCATAATATAATGATGATAATAAGTTATTCAAATACTTCGGCATCACGCAGGAAAGGCTGTACAAGGTCTTTCTCGCTGGTTAGCACGTCTTTGGGGTCTATAGGCCATTCAATGCCCACATCAGGATCGTTCCAGCGAATGCCAGCATCAGCCTGCGGAGCATAGGCGTTGTCCACTTTATAAGTAAAGATGGCCTCGTCGCTGAGTACCAGGAATCCATGGGCAAAACCGCGTGGAATAAAGAACTGACGCTTGTTCTCGTCGCTCAACTCTACCATGACATGTTTGCCAAAAGTAGGACTCGACTTACGGATATCTACCGCCACATCCAGCACCTTACCCTTGATGACACGCACCAGTTTGGCCTGAGAACAGTCACCTTTCTGGTAATGCAGACCACGCAGCACGCCATACGATGACTTGGACTCGTTGTCCTGAATAAACTCAATTTTACCGATATTCTTCTCAAATTCTTCTTTCTTCCATGCTTCAAAAAAATACCCTCTCGCATCGTTAAATACGCGAGGCTCAATGATATACACTCCTTCGATAGCGGTTTTCTTGAACTCCATAACAGCTGTTTTGTCTATTTTTCTCTGCAAAAGTAGTAATAAAAAATGAGATAATGAAAGTTTTTTAGATATTTCGTCGATTTTTATTTGTCAATTCCAAAAAAAATCGTAATTTTGCATCCGTGATTGAGCTACAACGACATATAGAAATACTACTTCTGTCGAACGATTGTGTTATCGTTCCAGATTTCGGTGGTTTTATAACGCACTCAGAAGCAGCGCGTTATGAAGCCAGAGAAAAGTTATTTCTACCACCACTGAGAACCTTGGGATTTAACCCACAACTTCGTATGAACGACTCAGTGCTGGTACAGTCGTATATTGAAGCCTATGACCTTTCTTACCCAGAAGCGCTACGTCGCATTGAAAAAGAAGTTGACGAACTGAAAAATCAACTAGAGGAAGAAGGTCACTATCTCTTAGACAATTTAGGTGAGTTGTCTGTCAATCAAGATGGAAATTATGAGTTTGTACCCTGTGAGTCTGGTATTCTTTCACCGGAGCTTTATGGTCTTGGTTCTTTCCAATTTAAGCGTCTGAAAGATGAAGCGGTCACTGAAGAAACTGTTCAGCCACTAAAAACTGTTGCCAAAAGCATTTCTCTCTCAAAGACTGACGCAGAAGAGACACAATTGCTTGATTTCATCGATGATGACAACGACAGTGCCATTAGCATTAAGATGTCGTGGATACGCAACGCTGTAGCCATCGCTGCAGCCATCGTTGCTTTCTTCTTCATTGCCACACCCGTTACTAATAGTGACCTGGGGACAGAGGCCATGACACATTTGCAGAACAGCATCCTTTACAAGCTCATTCCACAAGATACTACCCTGCCAGCCATTGCTGAGCCCGTAATTAGTGAGCCTACTGTTACTGTAGCCAAACCTGTAGAAGTCAAGGAACCCGTTACAGCGAAGATTATGGCTGAGAAACCTGCTGAAAAACCTGTCACTGAGCCTAAGGCTGCTAACACTACCTACTGCATCATCGTTGCCAGTCAAGTCAAGCTTTCTAATGCCGAGCAATATGTCGAGAGACTGAAGAAAGAAGGCTACCCCAATGCATACGTGTACATTAATAATAATACTGTACGCGTAGTCAGTGGAGAATTCAATAGTGAAACCGAAGCATACCGCGTGCTCAACAAAATGAACATGGAGGAGGAGTTCTACGAGGCTTGGGTGTACAAGAAAGTTGAGAGTTGAGAGTTTAAAGTCTAGGGAATACCATGAAGCGCGTTCGATGCCCTAAGTGCGACAACTACATTATCTTCGACGAGACTCGTTACGAGGCTGGTCAGTCTTTGGTATTCAAGTGTGACCAGTGTGGCAAGGAATTTGGTATCCGCATTGGTGTCAGCAAACTCCGCCAGACACAGAAGGAAGAGACTGAAGAACTAAATTCTGAATCAGGAATTCCTAATTCAGAATGCGGAAATATCGTCGTTATTGAGAACGTGTTCCACTACAAACAGGTCATTCCCCTGCAGATGGGCGACAACGTCATAGGTCGTTACCAGAAAGGTAATCCCATCAATACGCCGTTCGAGACTGTTGACCCCAGTGTCGACCTCAACCACTGCACCATTACTGTCAGTCGTGACAAGCGTGGAAATTTGCGCTATACGTTAAAGGACAACAACAGCAATACCGGTACTTTCGTTGGCGACGTAGAACTTAGTCCACGTGAGCGTCGCGTCATTGAGAGCGGTACGCTCTTTACCCTTGGTGCTACCAGCATTATTCTTCGCACATCAGAGGAAGAAGACAATCAATAAATCAGTCTGCATAAGCATCTTCGCCTATCTGTTCACGAGCACCGATAGTCATTTTGCGAAGATCATAGAATGAACCATTATAGATGTCGAAATCGACCTGTCCTGTGATACCAGGCAGACGACCAGCATCGGTATGCTGCCAGAATTTCCAAGCACCTTTGTATTCTACCTCATCAACATAATAGTGAGCTATCCAATAGGGATAGCTATCGAAGACAGGATCGCTGAGGTAGCGCATCTTAAATTTATAATAGGTATAGATGATGGGCTTGACACCATAGTGTTTCTCCACAATATCGAGCCACTGAAGCACGCTGGAGGCAAACTCATCGTCGGTTTGCTTGGCAGGTTTGTGTTCAACATCGAGCACGGGAGGAAGGTCGCCATTCTCCAAATGGACATTACGGATGAAGAAATAAGCCTGTTTGTCGGCAGGCGACGAAACACTGTAAAAATGGTACGCACCACGTGTAAAACCATGTTCACGAGCCTGTAGGAAGTTCTCTTTAAACAACGGATCTATCCTTGTTGCCCCCTCAGTGGCCTTGATCATGATAAAGCGGATGGGCGTCTCGTTGATGAGTCCCTTGTCTTGTAGCGTCTTCCAATTAATGTGTCCTTGATAGTGGCTAATGTCAATGCCATGAATCTCGTAGCCTTCCGGGTAGCTGACGTCTCCATAGAGTGCACGCCAACGGAAGCCAAAGGGACCAACGAAAATATAATAGAAGAAATAGACATAGACGGCAACGACAGACAATCCACCTATCCACCATGCCCATCCTGGCATGCGTTGTAATAGACGAACAAAGACATTCGGACGTCTGTGGGGCACTGGGCCCGTATGACGTCCGGATGTCAGTCTTTTATGCGTTGTTCTCTTATTGGGCATTAATTATTTCTTCTGCTCCAGAGCGAGGGTGATAGTGGGCTGGTCGCATACCTCTGTGGGTCCCCAGTACTGGATTGGACCAGGATATACATAAGCCGTCTTGCGAGCCCACTCGTCACGATGAGCAGCGAACTCCTTGAAGGGAGCACCATCGAGCTCTACAAGGGCTTTACGGATAACGGGCTTCATCTCGCCAGCACGCTTCTCCATGTTCATCATCATAGTGATGGGCACACCACCGGCAATCCACTGCTCTGCAGGAGCGGTAGTATTCTTCACGATAGCCATGTAGCCAGTCTTGCCGTTGGCAATGAGCTGGGCTGCAGAAGTACCGAGGGCGTAGCAGTAGTCAGCATCGAAGTTAGAAGGAGCAGCGCAGCGTCCCTCGTAACCAAAGAAGTGGTGCTGAGTACCGAACTTACCAGTGTACTTGCCTTCCTTCTTCATCTTCTCGAGCTTCTGGGCAACCATGGTGCTGAGCAGCTTCTCAGTCTCGATGAGTGATACCTGTACGTTTCCGTGAGGATCGCGGTCAAGAGCCAGCTGACGAGCCACACCAACGGGCAGGCTGTTGAATACAGCGAGGTTCTCGGGAGTCAGATGACTCTTAGCAAAGTCAACCTGCTCGTCGCGGCTAATCTCCTTAGCCTCAGGCAAAGCGAGTACGTCGTTGAGTTGAGCGATAAGCTTCTTGATAGCGGGGATGAACTCGATGACACCCTCAGGAATGATGACGGTACCGAAGTTGTTACCATCAGCAGCACGAGCAGCTACAGTTTCAGCGATGTAAGTAACAATGTCGTCGAGGCTCTGAGCCTTTGCCTCTACCTCTTCAGAAATGAGACAGATGTTGGGCTGAGTCTGCAAAGCGCACTCTAGAGCGATGTGAGAAGCTGAGCGACCCATCACCTTGATGAAGTGCCAGTATTTACGGGCTGAGTTACAGTCGCGCTCGATGTTACCAATCAACTCTGAGTATGTTTTACAAGCAGTATCGAAACCGAAAGAAGTCTCAATCTGTTCGTTCTTCAAGTCACCGTCGATAGTCTTAGGACAGCCGATTACCTGTACGCCATAGTTCTTGGCAGCATAGTATTCAGCCAGTACGCAAGCGTTGGTGTTAGAGTCGTCACCACCGATAATAACGATAGCCTTGATGTCGAGTTCACGGATAATCTCCAGACCCTTCTCGAACTGATCAACCTTCTCCAGCTTTGTACGACCAGAACCAATCATGTCGAAACCACCAGTATTGCGATATTCGTCTATAATCTCCTTGGTGAGCTCCATGTAGTTGTGGTCTACCAAACCGCCAGGACCCAGAATAAAACCATAGAGACGGTTCTCAGGGTTCAGCTTCTTAATCTGGTCGAAGAGACCGGTAATAACATTGTGACCGCCAGGAGCCTGACCACCAGAAAGGATGATACCAACGTTCATCTTCTTTGTGTTAGCCTCTGTAGCGGGTTCAAACTCTACAATAGGCATACCGTAGGTGTTAGGGAAAAGCTTCTTAATCTCCTCCTGGTCGCCAACACTCTGGGTAGCCTTACCTTCCTTAATCTTCACTGCACCTTGAAGTGCCTTAGGCAACTTAGGCTGATAAGCGGCTCTCGCCAACTGCAATGCACTTTTTTCCATTGTTGAAATAATGTTTATATTAATAAATAGTCGATTTTCAAATTGCAAAAATAGTCATTTTTTGTGAGAAACGGAAAGAAATCAGCCATTTTAATATTTTTTTTGTTGTAAAAGTTATGCAATCTCAATTTTTATTGCTAACTTTGACGATTGAAATATGAACAAATCAAAATAGGAGGATTAAAACATGGCAAACAAAAGAACACTGAAACACAGTATCAATCTGGTTTGTGGCGACCTTTTCGCAGAGTGTGTAGCGGCAAGACTTTATGGTAATCGTGGAGACGACTGTGAGGCTATCATCTACAGCATCTTGAAGATGCAGGGTGACTTCATCTGCCGTATTTCTCATCCAGAACCAGGCATGCCAGCCAAGAAGTACTACCAGAAGTTGAGAGAAGACTTCATTGCACAGGCCAGCGAGATTGTGGATCAGATTAATAATCATTAAGCGTTTGACCGTCGAGAATTATGATGAGGAAATTATGCAACTGGTTGTTGTTTAAGCACATGGGGTGGACGGCAGACGTCACAGAGCCCCATCCAGACAAATACATTATCTGCCTGGCACCACACACCAGCAACTGGGACTTTTTGATAGGACAGCTATACAGCAAGAGCCAAGGCATGAAAAGCAACTTTCTGATGAAGAAAGAGTGGTTCTTCTGGCCATTGGGTCCGATATTCCGTAAGTTAGGCGGCATACCTGTATGGCGCTCCAAGCACACCAGTATGACCGACAACCTGGCGGAGACTGCAAAGAAGGAACCAATCTTCCATCTATGCATCACACCAGAAGGCACACGTTCGCTGAACCCTGAATGGAAAAAGGGCTTCTATTATATTGCTCAGAAGGCCGACATCCCTATCCTACTCTACGGTGTGGACTACGAGAAGCGTCACATCCAGTGCACCAAGACAATCATTCCCAATGGCGATATCGACAGTCAGATGCGCGAAATCAAGTTGTATTTTAAGGACTTCAAGGGCAAATGCCCTGAGAAGTTTACTATAGGAGAGGTATAGGGTGATGTATAGAAGGATAACACTGTGCCTGCTGTTTCTGGCAACGCTCTCGCTGAACGCCCAGACAGCCAGAGACGAGGCGAAACTAGTAGAGAAACTTAATTCTTATTTTGCTAAATACAAACCAAAAGGTACCCGACTGACTCAGGCACCTCGTATGGTGGGCTACCAACTAGACCACCAGAAGAAGACACTCGTCATCACTGCTGACGAGTTTTTTGCGTGTCAGGAGTTCACCCCGGAAATCACGGCAAACATTTACAAAAAGATAAAAGGTGAGATACCCAAGGTGTATCGCGACTATCAACTGATGGTGATGACAAACGGCATGACCATTGATGAACTTATCCCCAATCGCCTCTCGCAAAATGCCGACAAGTCAAGGTTATGGGGTGACATCGACTACGATGGTGAGCCGTGGGTAAAAAACATTTCCTCACCCGTGAAGGTGACACATGGACTACAAAACCGCCACATATCGCTATGGGCCAGTCATGGACGCTTCTATGATCAGGCCAGGGGATACTGGCGCTGGCAACGTCCTAACCTCTTTAGTACGACGGAAGACCTATATACACAAACCATCGTCGTGCCCTACCTGATACCTATGCTGGAGAAAGCGGGAGCTATCGTCTTCACACCTCGTGAGCGCGACTGGCAGAAGCAAGAAATCATCGTGGATAATGATGGTTCAAAGGCTAATTATATTGAGGTAACCAAAGGTGACAAGTGGCAAACCAGCAAACAGCCAGGTTTCGCTTTCCATACGGGTACCTATACCGATGGTGAGAATCCGTTTGTAGCTGGTTCTGCACGTATGGTGAAGACCACCAGCAGCAAGTCACGCTATTCATTGGCCACTTATCAACCATATTTCCAGAAAGCAGGACGCTATGCGGTCTATGTGAGCTATCAGACACTGGAAAACAGTATTCCAGACGCCTTGTATACCGTATGGCATAAGGGAGAGCGTACACAATTCCACGTAAACCAACAAATGGGCGGTGGCACATGGGTTTATCTGGGCACATTCGACTTTGACGCTGGCTATAGTGAATTTAACCGCGTGACGGTCTCCAACCAAAGCAGTGAGAAAGGAATTGTTACTACTGATGCCATCCGCTTCGGTGGAGGTATGGGCAACATTGAACGTGATGGACAGACCAGTCAGCTGCCCCGCGCATTAGAAGGAGCACGTTATTGGGCACAATGGGCTGGTATGCCTTATACCGTCTATAGCAGTAAAGGGGGAACAAACGATTATGCTGATGATATCAACGTACGCTCACTGACGACCAATCGTCTGGGTGGCGGTTCATGCTATATGCCCACCATAGAAGGTTTGAAGGTGCCCATCGAATTATCGCTGGCTTTTCATAGTGATGCAGGTTATGCCAAAGATGGTGAGGGACTGATTGGCTCGTTGTCGATTTGTACCACCAATCATCATGAAGGCAAACTGAATGCAGGAATATCACGTATGGCATCACGTGACCTGGCCGATGCACTACTCTCAAACGAGACACTGGACCTGAAACACAAATACGGACAGTGGAACCGTAGGGAGCTCTTTGACCGCAACTACTCGGAGACCCGTCTGCCAGAGGTACCCAGTGCTATCTTGGAAATGCTGTCACATCAGAACTTCCCAGATATGCGTTACGGACAAGACCCCAACTTCCGCTTCACGCTGGCACGTTCTATCTACAAAACCATCCTCCGCTATGTCAATGACCAACATGGCAGACCATTCGTGGTAACTCCTCTGGCACCGGACCACTTCCGCGTAGAACTGAAGAAAGGTGTGGCTTGCCTGAGTTGGGATGCCGTCAATGACCTCCAAGAACCTACAGCCAAGCCCACGGGCTATGTTGTATATACCGCCATTGGGGATGCCGATTTTGACAATGGAACATATGTGCGAGGAAAGACAGAGCACGAAGTGGAATTGGAGCCCGGACAGTTGTACCATTTCAAGGTAGCTGCAGTCAATCGTGGTGGCGAGAGTTTCACGACAGAGGTATTGTCTGCCTGTTCAATGCCCAACGCCAACAAAACGGTTGTGATTGTCAATGGTTTCCACCGTGTATCGTCACCAGCTATTCGTAACACACCCGCAGAGCAAGGCTTCGACCTTGACGAAGACCCTGGCGTGACTTATGGACCTACACTGGGGTGGTCTGGCCGACAAATCAACTTCGACCGCAAGCAGATGGGGGTAGAAGACGGTGGACTGGGTAACTCCGGCGAGGAACTGACAGGTATGCTCATTGCCAGTAACGACTTCAACTACGTCATGACACATGCCAAAGCAATAGCCTCAGCAAAACAATACAACATTGTGAGTTGTAGCAGTGAAGCTGTAGAAACGGGTAAAGTAAACTTGATAGGCTATGATGCTGTAGACCTGCTATTGGGATTGGAACGCCACGACGGACACAGCCTTAAGGCATACAAGACATTTACCACACACATGCAGGACGCTCTAAAACGTTATACCACTCATGGTGGCGCCCTATTGGTAAGTGGTGCCTATGTGGGTACAGATATGACACAGGATGCTGACCGACAGTTCCTGCAAAACGTACTGAAGAGTACGTGGGGCGGACGCTCCCAGACGAAAGACAACAAGGTGAAAGGACTGGGCACTGAGATGACCTATTGGAAAGCATTGAATGAAGAGCATTATGCTGCCACGTCAGCCGATATCCTACAACCCGTAAAACCTGCTTTTACCGCCATGCAGTATGCCGACGGTTATGGTGCAGCAATAGCTTATCGAAGCAACTGCCGTCTGTTTGTTATGGGATTCCCTTTTGAATGCATAGAGGGTGAACATAAACAGGCAAGCGTCATGAAAGGAATATTAAACTACTTATTAAAATAACCCTAACACCTATCTATTATGTACAAAATTCAAACCAATTCCAGCGGCACTCGCAGTATTGACATCAGCGAGGAACACCTGCAGACTATCGACGACTATCAGTTCTTTCGTGATTTGATAGATTCAAATGGCTACGTCGATGAACAAGTGCTTGACAAGTTGAAACTAAACATCCGTGCACTGCTGGAATCTGAGGCTGGAAAGGACAAACGACTGCTGGACCTCTGCCTCGACGTCATCTATCATAGTAACATGAAGGCGTATGGACTACAACAACTGGTCCTGCTCTTCATCAATTGGAAGAACCGTAGCAACGATGATCTGGGTATGACCAAACGTTCTATCCAGGGAACACCGTTTAATTAATAGTGGAGCGTGGTTTACCCACGCTCATTAGAATGGAATACAGACTAACAGATTTCTTACCGACAACAAAAAAAGAGTTGGAATTGCGGGGATGGGATGAGGTGGACGTCATCCTCTTCTCGGCAGATGCCTACGTTGACCACCCGTCGTTTGGTGCGGCTGTCATTGGTCGCATACTGGAGGCAGCAGGCTATCGTGTGGCCATTGTGCCCCAACCCGACTGGCATGGTGACTATCGAGACTTCAAGAAGCTGGGAAGGCCCCGACTCTTCTTTGGCATCTCACCAGGGTGTATGGACTCGATGGTCAACAAATATACTGCTAACCGCAGGCTGCGTTCTGAGGATGCGTACTCACCGGATGGTCGTCATGACCTTCGTCCGGAATACCCCACCATTGTCTATAGTAAGATTCTCCGTGAGCTGTATCCAGATGTACCCATTGTCTTAGGCGGTATTGAGGCCTCGCTGCGTCGTTTGACACATTACGACTATTGGCAGGATAAATTACGTCCCTGCATTCTCTGTGATGCGCCTGCCGACATCATCATCTACGGCATGGGCGAAAAGCCCATTGTGGAACTAGCTCATCGAATGTCTGATGGTTTTGCCATCGGAGATATCCACGACATCCCACAGACGGTCTATCTCACCAAGGACATCAGTCCTAAGGAAGATGACATCGTCCTTCACAGTCACGAAGAGTGTCTGAAGAACAAACGCTCACAAGCTGAGAACTTCCGCCATATCGAAGAACAGTCAAACATGATGCATGCGCAGCGACTTATTCAGCCCCTGACATCCTCCACTACTCCCGACGGTTCTACGTCGGGTACCTGTGTCGTTGTCAATCCTCCCTACCCTCCAATGACCACTGCCGAGCTCGATGCCTCCTTTGACCTGCCTTACACCCGTGTGCCTCATCCGAAATATAAAGGAAAGCGCATTCCTGCTTATGAGATGATTAAGTTCTCCGTGAATATCCATCGCGGATGCTTTGGTGGCTGTGCGTTCTGCACCATCTCAGCCCATCAGGGTAAGTTCATTGCCTGTCGTTCGAAGGAAAGCATCCTGAACGAGGTGAAACAGGTGGTACAGATGGATGGTTTCAAGGGCTATCTCAGTGACCTCGGTGGTCCCAGTGCCAACATGTATGGCATGCATGGTCGCAACCTCAAGGCCTGCGAGAAGTGTAAACGACCCTCGTGCATCCATCCTCAGATATGTCCGAATCTGGATACCAACCACAGCAAACTGCTGGAGGTATATCGTGCTGTCGATGCACTACCGGAAGTCAAGAAGAGTTTTATTGGCAGTGGTGTGCGCTACGACCTATTATTATATAGGGGTAAGGATGAAGCTGCCAACAAGTCAGCGATGGAATATACGCGTGAACTGATTACCCGTCATGTCAGCGGACGATTGAAGGTAGCACCAGAGCATACCAGCGACAAGGTGCTCTACCTGATGCGCAAACCATCGTTCTCACAGTTCTATGATTTCAAGCGCATCTTCGACCGCATCAATCGTGAGGAGCATCTCAACCAGCAAATCATCCCCTACTTCATCTCCAGTCATCCAGGTTGTACGGAGGCTGATATGGCGGAGTTAGCCATTACCACCAAGCGGCTGGATTTCCAGCTGGAGCAGGTGCAGGACTTTACACCTACCCCCATGACCGTCTCTACAGAGACCTGGTATACGGGCTATGACCCTTACACGCTGGAACCTGTGCAGAGTGCCAAGAGTCAGCGTGACAAGTTGGCCCAACGTCAGTATTTCTTCTGGTATAAGCCCGAGGAACGTCGTAACATCGAACAGAGCCTGCGTCGCATAGGACGTCCGGACCTGATTAATGAACTTTGTCCACATGCAGATTATAGAAAAGAGTGTCGTCGCCAAGAACCCCAAGAAGAAAAGCGAGGACGGCATCGTCGTCACCGATGATTTCGTAGCTGTCATTGATGGCAGCACGTCGAAGAGCGACTACCGTCACAGTTGGTTACACAGCAATGGGCGCTATGCCATGTTGCTGGTGTCGCGCCATATTCGTCGCATGCCAAAGACAACGACCAGCGAGGAGTTCATGCGTGGCGTGACGGCAACTATTCGCAAGCATTATAAGAAGTCAATGCTCCAGCGTCTGGCAGAGCATCCGGAGGACCGTCTGACCTGTTCGGCAGTCATCTTCAGTAGGCTGAATAGGGAGGTATGGATGATTGGCGATTGTCAGTGTCTGATTAACGGAGAACTCTTTGACAACCCCAAACCTGCGGAGGCAGAACTGGCAGCTATGCGTGCCAAGGAGGTTCAGCGTCTGTTAGCTGAAGGAATGATTGTCGATGAACTGCTACGCAATGATATTGCCCGTCCCATTATCATTCCCCACATGCTGGAAACCATGCGCCAGCAGAATATCACCTATAGTGTCATCGATGGTTTCCCCATTGATAGACACCACGTCCGCATCATCTCCCTCGATTTCCGCCCTTGGGAAATAGTGATGGCCAGCGATGGCTACCCTGTACTCTGTCCCACCCTTGCAGAAAGTGAACAGCAACTCCAGAAACAACGTGAGGAAGACCCGCTGAACATCGAAACTTTCCAGGCCACGAAAGCCTTTCATCCCGACTTCAACTCATTCGATGACCGTAGTTACGTGCGATTGAAAGTGTAAACAGGCGCCCAGCAATTACTTGCGCGACTGTTTGATAATACTGTAAGCTTGATAGAGTCCCAGTTCGCCAGCCTTTGAGAGGTCGGCAACACTCTCCTGTTGGCGTTTCAGAGCCAGATGTGCCAAGCCACGATTGTAGTATGCCTCAGCCAGATTCTGGTCTAAGGCTATGGCTTTGGTATAGTCATCTATAGCATGGACATAATCGGCACGCTGGGCATGTACATTGCCACGATTATAATAGAGATAAGCCGACTCATCCAGACGGATAGCCTGACAGAGGTCAGCTAACACACGGGCTGTCTGCAGTTTGACATCAGTACCTTGTGAGGCATTGAACGCATTCAGACGTGACTGACAGACAGCTCGCTGCCAATAGGCAACAGCCGAGAGGGAATCGCTAAGGATGTACGTCGTGAGATCATCAATGGCCGCATCGTAGTTCTGGATAACACTGTAGGCTATGGCACGCTGCAAAAGAATAATCAGCACCTGCTGTTCGTTAGACTGTCGACCAATCTGTTGCGTCAGACTATCGATACGGTTGAAGTATCGACGCATGGAAGCCTCGCTCAGCGTACTCTGGTTGCAGATGATATTAATCTGACTACCTGCAGGCAGTTGGGCATTGAGCTTTTCAACCTGACGATTGTAAGGCACATAATATTTCACGGCATGCTGATATTTCTCTGTTGACAGTGCATACATCGGCAGATAGTCCATCCCCACCTTACGGTTCTGCACACGTCCACGATAGTCGCTCTGGTATTCGTGTTCCATCTCCTGCTCGTCAGCAACAGCCAGCTGGTTATACTTCTCGATATCCTCGTCGCTACGCTTACGCATGTGGTTCTTCGAGAGACGGGGCTGTTTACCGAAGCGCTTGTTGATTTGTGCCTTTAGGATACGGAACTCATCCTGTTCAGCCTGCTTGGTCATACCCAGACTGCGATAGCATTGGGCACGCTGGTGCAGACCAGTCCAGAAATTCGGATATTCGTCAATGACCTTGCTATAGTCACGGATTGCCCCTCTGGGGTCACCCGTTTTCTCCAACAGTAAAGCACGGTTGTAGAGTGCCATCAGGTTGTCGGGTTCCATCTTCAACACAAAGTCGAAGTCAGTGATGGCACGGTTGTCGTCACCCACCTGTGCACGGAGCAGTCCACGGTTATAGTGTCCCAGAAAGTTGTTGGGTTCGAAGTCAAGAGCCATATCATAGTCGGCCATCGCACCACGCAGGTTATTCTGATTCACACGTGCCAAGGCGCGGTTGATATACAGGCCACCTTGCTTAGGCAGCAGGTGGATGGCTTTGTCGAGATAGCCCTCACTCTCTTTCCATTCCTCGCGGGCAAGACTAATCATCGAGCGCATAGCCCACGTATTACCATTATACGCATCCAACTCCAGACTCTTCTCTAACGAGGCAATGGCCTTGGTGGTGTCTTTCTGTAGGAGATATGCCTCCGACTGCATGGCATAGACACGCGCATTGGTACTCCAGCGCTGAGCCATTGTATCTATTTCCGCCAATGCCTTGTCGTAGTCCTTCTGCTGGATACGGCAAAGTGCACGGTTATGCCAGAGGTTCATACCCTCCGGTTCGTAGCGTAGTGCCTGGTTATAGTCTTTGATGGCATCCTCATAGTTTTTCTGCTGAATACGGCAGAGTCCACGCAACTCATAGATACCCACTACATAAGGATTACGGCGAATGGCCTCCGAACAGTCGTTCTCCGCCCCAGCATAGTCGTCGAGGTAATACTTGGCAATGGCTCGGTAGTACCAGGGTTCAAAGAGATAGGGCTTTGCAGAGATAGCTTGATTGAAGTATTGGATAGAAAGCACATAGTCTTCATAATAGAGTGCCGAGCGCCCTATCATCACCAGTCTGTCGGTATTGTACTGAGCCCATAACGACAGAGGGAAAAACAACAAAATGAAAACAATCTTTCTAACCATCAATCAATGATTCTCTGTTTCGCCTTACTTATGGGGAGCAGCTTTAGTCTTGTAGCCACAACGGTAACGACCCTGAAGCAGTGCCTTCAGCTTGTTCTTAATCAACTGCTTGCGCAGTGGAGAGACACGGTCTGTAAATACCTTACCCTCCAAGTGGTCGAACTCATGCTGCATGACACGGGCCAGATAACCCTCTACCCACTCGTCATGAGGCTGCATCTTCTCGTCGAGCCACTGCACATGGATGCGCTTGGGACGCGTCACCTTCTCATGAATAGCTGGCAACGACAGACAACCTTCTTCTAAAGAGTCTGTCTCACTATCGTCGTATTCTACAATATGTGGGTTAATATATACATGACGGAAATCCTTGTATTCCGGCATATCATCGCTCAACACGTCGAGGTCGATGACAACCACACGGATGGACTTACCCACCTGAGGAGCAGCCAGACCAATGCCTTCGCTCTCTGCCAGTGTGTCCCACATGTCTTTCAGAAACTCATCCAGATTGGGATAGTCAGCAGGAATATCTTCAGCCACTTTTCTCAATACAGGTTGTCCTAATATATAAATAGGTAAAATCATTTACTATTTGACAATTTACAATTTTACAATTTACGGGAACGCATATAGTCCTCCAGAATAATCGTCGCACTGATTTCATCGACCAGTGCCTTGTCCTGACGGACTTTCTTGCGCAAGCCTCCATCGATCATTGCCTGATGAGCCAACACAGATGTGAAGCGCTCATCATAGTATTCAATGGGAATCTGCGGCATCGCCTTACGCCAACGGTTGACAAACTGCTGTACACGTGCCAGATTCTCACTGGGCTGACCATTAGGCTGGCGCGGTTCACCAATCACAATGCGCTCAACGGGTTCCTTGTCAATATACTGCTTCAGATAATCAAACAGCTCTGACGTGGAAACAGTAGCTAACCCACTGGCAATAATCTGCAGTGGGTCAGTAACTGCTAATCCCGTACGTTTCTTTCCGTAGTCTATTGATAAGATTCGGGCCACTATCAATTATTTTGCGTAAAGCAGCCAAGCACCAGGGTATTTCTCCTGCAGAGCATTACGGCTGGCAGCAGCCTCACCCTTGGTATCGAAGGTGGTAGCTACCACACGATACATAGCGGGACTTACCTGGTTGTTGACAACAACCTGTGCGTTATAGCCCTGTGATTTCAGTGTCTGCTGCAAGCCTTCGGCATTAGCCTTCAGAGAGAATGAACCAACAACAACGCTGAAGTTCTTCAGACCAGCACCGGCAACAACAGAAACGGTCTCCTGACGAACGGGAACGTTGTCAGCATTGTCAACCACCTGAGTCTGGGTAACGGGTTTCTCTTCCATGGGAACAACAACGTTATTCTCTGCTTCTTGTTTAGCTGCTGCAGCCTGAGCCTCTGCTTCCTGCTTCTGCTGAAGTTCCTCCTGCTGCTTAGCTTTCAGATAAGCCTGCTTGTAGGCGCTCTCACTTGACTTACATCCTGTAAATAACATAGCTGCGCACAGCGCTGCACATAACAATGTGTACTTTTTCATACTTTCTTGAGTTGTATTACTTGTATTAAACTTGATTATTCTGAATAATTTTTTGCGAAATTACAAAATATCGCGCAAAATTGACTAAAAATCCTGCATAAAGTTTGTTAATTTCAAAAACTTTACGTATATTTGCCAGCAGAAAGACATTTTTTAATAATTAAAACGAAGTATTATGAGAAGTTTAGGTTTTTTAGGCGCATTCTTGGGCGGAGCTCTTGCTGGTGCCGTTATTGGTTTGCTGGTTGCCCCTGAAAAGGGTTCAGACACTCGTGAGAAAATTTCTGACACTGTAGAAGACTTCCTCAAGAAGCACAACATCAAGTTGAGTCGCAAGGAAGTAAACGACTTCGTTGACGATATTGAGGACGTAGCTCCTGAAGCATAACAATTCCCTACTACAATGTTGTCTAGCGACAAAAATGTAGCGTCTATCGCAGAGCTCGTCGAAGCGCTGAAACAATACGTTGGACTCCAGAAGGAATATCTGGAGCTCAACGTTATTGAGAAGATTGTCAAGTTGGTTACTGCCCTGACGGTGGCCATTGTCTTCGTCATCCTGGGCGTTGCCGTACTCTTCTACCTCACCTTCGCGCTGGTCTATTGGCTTGCTCCACTCACGGGGCATGGCCTGGCCTTCTTCTTGGTAGCATTGGTTTTCCTTTGCTTGCTCGTTCTTGTTTGCGTCTTCCGCAAGCAGTGGATTGAGCAGCCTTTGGTACGCTTTCTGGCAAACACCTTATTAAATTGACAATCGCCATGCAAAATAATCAATACAACACCCTTGAAGATATTGCATTGCGCAAAGATGAGCTGAAGGCCCAGTTGAGCGATAATTCCGAGAAGATCGGAACGCTATGGCGCGACTTGTTCGTTCCCCAGAAAGCCAACTCCAAAGGAGAACTGATTGCCAACCTCATCGGCAATGCCATCACCGCTGTTGATGCGTTCCTATTGGTACGCAAACTGATGAACACCTATGGCTGGCTATTTGGCCGCCGCAAGAAAAAGAAGTAACCGACAGGGTTACTTCATTGACTATTTATTAGATTTCTATTACTTGTCCGTCGTACGCCATCTGGATATCAGATGGCAAGGAGGCGTTGACCTCTGCATGACGACCGATGTCGTGACTGGAATGAATGAGCCACGTCTGACGGGCCCCTATCCTACGGGCAAAGGCAACAGCATCGTCGAGTGTCTGGTGTGAGTGGTGGGGCTTCTGACGTAGGGCATTGACAACGAGGGTGTTGCAACCTAAGATATAGGGGATCTCGCTTTCGTCGATGGTCTTCATGTCTGTAATGTAAGCCAGTGGACCGATGCGATAACCGAGGATAGGCAGGTCGTGGTGCATCACTTCGAAGGGAACGATGTCGAGGTCGCCAATGCGGAAGGCCTCGTGCTTATGAATCTCGTGCAACTGGATGGCAGGCACACCCGGATAGCGGTGCTCCGCAAAGCAGTATGGCAGCATCTGTAACATTCCCTGTCGAGCTATCGGGTCGGCATAGACATTAATTTCACCAAACTGGCAATATGGACGGATATCGTCCATGCCACCCATGTGGTCGTAGTGGGCGTGGGTGATGAGGATGCCGTCAATCTTGCGGAACGTCTGTGACATAATCTGCTGACGGAAATCAGGACCACAGTCTATCAGGATGCGCGTGGACTCCGTTTCTATCAGTACCGAACAGCGCAGACGCTTGTCATGAGGGTCGGTGCTGCTACACGTATAACACTGACAGCCGATAGTCGGCACGCCACACGATGTTCCCGTTCCTAAGAATGTCAGCTTCATATAATGTTCACTTCTGGATGGATATCAATACCGAAGCGCTCACGAACGTCGTTGCGGATAGCCTCGCAGAGGTCGACAATCTCCTGCCCCGTAGCACCGCCACGGTTGACGAGTACCAGAGCCTGCTTATCGTGTACACCAGCTCTGCCTAACGACTTTCCCTTCCAACCACACTGGTCAATCATCCAACCGGCAGGAATCTTCTCGTGCTGCTCATCTATATAATAATGTGGAATCTGCGGATACTGTGCCAGCAACGCTTCAAACTTCTCACGACTCACCACGGGGTTCATAAAGAAACTACCTGCATTACCCGTTACTTTCGGGTCTGGCAACTTCGCCTCGCGGATGGCAATGACCACCTCACGGAGCTCTGCCGCCGTAGGTGTCTGAATACCCCTACGGTCCAGTTCTGCACGGATATTACCATACTCCGTCGATGGCTGGGCATCATCCGTCTTCAGTCGATAGACAACATGCGTAATGAGATATTTATTCTTCCACTCATGCTTGAAACGACTGTCGCGATAGCCATACTGACACTCCTCACGAGAGAAGATGCACAGGCGACCTGTACCAATCTCCACAGCCTCGACAGACGCTATCAAGTCCTTCACCTCAGCACCATAGGCACCGATATTCTGAACAGCACTGGCACCTACCTCACCAGGTATCAGCGACAGATTCTCAGCACCATAGAAGCCGTGACCAACACACCATGCTACGACCTCATCCCATGTTTCACCACTGCCGCAACGAATACGGCTATCAGACTGGTTTTCAATTCCTTTTACAGCAGAGTGAACCACCGTTCCATCAAAGTCACCCGTCAGTAACAGGTTGCTGCCAGCACCTATCAGCAGATAAGGTTCCTGCAGTTGTCGGGCTATCTCCTGTGCCTCTTCCACAGACGCATATTCCATGAACCGACGACACTTAGCGTCGATGCCAAACGTGTTGTGATGCAGCAAGCTATAATTAACTTCGTTAACCATTAACCAATAACCATTAACCGTTATGTAGTCAGTTTCGTCAGTTTCCAATCACCATTCTTGCGCTTGAAGGTCATTTCCAGTTCCAGACCATTGGCTATGCCACGCATCACGAAAACCTTAGAGTCCCCCTCACGCTCAGGCTTACCATAAATAATATTGTATATCATCTTAGATGGTAACTGCGGTGCAAAGGCCTCCCACGTATCGGGTGTGATGATGCCCTCCATCATATTGAAGTCGTCATCAGGGTCAGGACCCACAAACTGGACAGTACTAGCTAAGCTCTTCTCCTGGAACGCCTTATCGCTAGCGAACTGATGATAGAACGTCAGGAACGAGGCATTGATATCTCGTGTGATAGGGATGGTACGCAACAGCGTCAGCATCCAAGCGCCATGCTTGCGGTCAAAGACAAACTGCTCTATCGACTGGGTGTCGAAATGGATTTTCTCCACCACCGCATGGTTGACCGACGTATCCTTCACAATCTCCATGTGCTTCTCGTTGTCGAAGAGCAACGTATAATAGCCCTGGCGCATGAAGAAATGCTCCGACTTCCAGTCCTTCTGGGACAGTTTCTTTGTTTTACCGTCTTTCTGACAAGGCAGGGGGAAATGGATGCGCTCCATCTGTAACTTGTGGTTGACAACGAAGTTATAGACGAAGTCATCAAACAACTCGTCAGCTGCTTTGGGCATCGGATAGTCCTCAGCCATCAGCGAGTCATTACGGAGGGAGTCATTCAGTGCGGAGTCGGCAGGTACTTCCTCTGTTGCCTGTCCACTTTTGTTGCCGCCACATGATGTCAGAACGGCCAACAACACAACCGAAACAATAAGATTTAGTCTCATGAGTGAACTCATTTTTCTATCTTCTCTCAAAAATTTGCTGCAAAGTTACAAATAATCTTTAATTCTTAACTCTTAATTCTTAACTTTTTTGTACCTTTGCATCAAAATTTGAGAAATACATCAAAAAAGACTATGATACTTGATAAGATAGACGAACTTCTGAAAGAAGTACAGACACTAAGTGCAAAGAATGCTGAGGAAGTTGAACAGCTACGTCTGAAGTACCTCAGTAAGAAAGGTGAGATTACCGCTCTGATGAACGATTTCCGCGAAGTTGCGGCAGATCAGAAGAAGACGGTAGGTATGAAGATTAACGAGTTGAAGACCCTGGCTACCGAGCGCATCAACCAGTTACGCGAGGAGTGTGCTACCCAGGAGAGTGGCGACGAAGCCATCGACCTCACCCGCACGCCCTACCCCGTTCAGTTAGGTACGCGTCATCCGTTGACCATTGTCACCAACGAGATTATCGACATTTTCTCACGCATGGGCTTTGTCTTGGCTGACGGTCCTGAGGTAGAGGACGACCTGCACGTGTTTACCCGCATGAACTTTGCCGCCGACCATCCTGCCCGCGACATGCAAGATACGTTCTTCGTTAGTCAGCATCCTAACGATGTTACCAAGAACATCCTGTTGCGCTCACATACCAGTAGTGTTCAGGCTCGTGTCATGGAGCAGATGCACACCGAGGACGGCAAGCTCACCGCTCCCATCCGCGTTATCTGTCCGGGACGTGTATATCGCAACGAGGCCATCACCGCCCGTGCTCACTGTTTCTTCCACCAGGTAGAAGGACTGTATATCGACAAGAACGTCTCGTTCACCGACCTGAAGCAGGTACTGCTGTCGTTTGCCCGTGAGATGTTCGGTGCCGACACAAAGATTCGCCTGCGTCCCAGCTACTTCCCCTTCACAGAACCCAGTGCCGAGATGGACATCTCGTGCTTCATCTGTGGCGGCGAGGGCTGCGGCTTCTGCAAGCACACCGGCTGGGTAGAGATTCTGGGATGCGGTATGGTTGACCCCAACGTGCTCGAACAATGTGGCATCGACTCCACCATCTATAGCGGCTATGCCTTTGGTATGGGTGTAGAGCGTATCACCAACCTGAAATATCAGGTGAGCGACCTGCGCATGTTCTCCGAGAATGACGTGCGCTTCCTAAAAGAATTTGAAGCAGCCAATTGATGAAACTCGTATTGATGACCCAACCCACGTTTTTCGTGGAAGAAGACAAAATCCTCTCGTCGCTCTTCGAGGCGGGACTTGACGACTTGCACCTGTTCAAGCCAGGCTCGTCGCCCATGTATTCCGAGCGACTGCTGACGCTTTTGCCCGACGACTACAGAAAGCGCATCACCGTGCACGACAACTACTACCTGAAGGAGGAGTTCAAGTTGCGCGGCATCCATATCGACGACGAGACGACACCAGCGCCCAACGGCTACAAGGGACATATCAGTCGTTCGTGCAGCCATCTGGACCTGCTGAAAGAAACCAAGAAGCATGCCGACTACGTGCTGCTGAAGTACATCTTCGACAGTCAGACGGAGCCTGACCGCAAAGCCACCTTCACACTGGAACAGTTACAGGAGGCTTCGCGCCGTGGACTCATCGACCGCCACGTCTATGCGTTGGGCGGCATGAATCTCGACACCATCAAGGCCGTACGTGACCTGGGCTTCGGAGGCATCGTCATCAGCGGCGACCTCTGGAACCGTTTCAATATCCATCAGGAGCTGGAGTATCAGGCGCTGATAGACCACTTCTGCAAGATTCGCAAGGCCATAGGTTCTTAAATCCTCAAATAGTAAATCGTCAAATAGTAAAATAGTCAAATTCCAAGATGAGCGTTAACAAAAATTACATGGTGTTCTCAGGTACTGCTACCAAGTATCTGGCTGAGAAAATCTGTCAAAGTCTAGGATGTCCATTGGGAAAGCTTCAGATTACGAAGTTCTCTGATGGCGAGTTTGCCGTTTCTTACGAGGAGAGTATTCGCGGACGCGATATCTTCCTGGTACAGAGCACATTCCCTAATTCTGACAATCTCATGGAACTGCTCCTGATGATTGACGCTGCCAAGCGCGCTTCGGCACGCACCATCAACGCCGTCATCCCCTACTTCGGTTGGGCACGTCAGGACCGCAAGGACAAGCCGCGTGTCAGCATCGGTGCCAAGCTGGTAGCCGACCTGCTGAGTGTAGCTGGTGTAGACCGTGTCATCACAATGGATCTGCACGCCGACCAGATTCAGGGCTTCTTCGATGTTCCCGTGGATCATCTCTATGCTTCTGGCGTCATCCTGCCCTACCTGCAGAGCCTGCACCTGGAAGACCTCGTCATCGCCTCTCCCGACGTTGGAGGTTCCAAGCGTGCCAACACCTATGCCAAGTACCTGGGTTGTCCGCTGGTGCTCTGCAACAAGACGCGTGCCCGTGCTAATGTGGTAGCCTCCATGCAGATTATCGGTGAGGTCGAGGGTAAGAATGTGGTCATCATCGACGATATGGTCGATACCGCTGGTACCATCACCAAGGCTGCCGACATCATGAAGGAGGCTGGCGCCAAGACCGTTCGCGCCTGTGCCTCACACTGCGTGATGAGTGGCCCTGCCAGCGAGCGTGTCCAGAACTCAGCGCTCGAAGAGATTGTCTTCACCGACTCCATCCCCTATTCACAGCGTTGCGCAAAGGTCAAGCAGCTCAGCGTGGCCGACATGTTTGCTGAAACCATCCGTAGAGTAGTCAACAATGAAAGCATTTCTGACCAGTATATCGTTTAGTCTCCTCGCCCTCCTCTTGGTTGGCTGTCAGTCGAACACCTACAAGCTGCAGGGAACTGCCGAGGGACTGGAGGACGGTGACACGCTGTTCCTGACCGACGACATGATAAATGGCACGCCCAGCGACACCATTATAATAGAGAAAGGTGCGTTCTCGTTCAAGGGCGAGGCCGACAAGGAAGCGGCACTCTGCATGGTCTATAGCGCCAAGAGGAACGAAATTAACGCAGTCTTCATCCGTGAACCTGGAGAAATCAGCATCAAGCTGTCTGCTACCCCTGGCGCCTCACGTGTCAGCGGTACGCCGTGTAACGACGAGTGGCAACGACTGAACGACTCCGTGATGGTTATTGGCAAGGAGATCAACCGCATTGCCGAAAATATCTATGGTGACAACGTCACACAAGAGCAACAGCAGCAGGGCATGGAGCAGATAGACAAGCTTAACCAGCGCTTTGCCAAGGTTGTCGTTGAGACCACCGAGAAGAATATCGACAATGAGTTCGGCTACTTCCTGTTGACCTACTATCCTGAGGATCTTATCGACAATGACAACCGTCTGCGACTCATCGAGAAGCTGTCTGACGAGCGTCGCCAGCGTGATGCCATCAAGCAGATAGAGGGGAGCATCCGTCAGTCGGCAAAGACGGCCGAGGGTGCCACTATCCCCAACTTCGCACAGGCTACCCCTGAGGGTGACGAACTGAGCATCATGACGGAGGTCAGCAAGCACAAGGTGACCGTCATCGACTTCTGGGCTTCCTGGTGTGGCCCCTGTCGTCAGGAGATGCCGTTCATGCTGGCGCTCTATGAAAGCTTCAAGGACCGTGGCTTAGGCATCGTGGGTGTCTCTCTCGACAAAGACAAAGATGCCTGGATAGCCGCCATCAATACTTTGAAACTCCCTTGGCCACAGATGAGCGACCTGAAATTCTGGGACAATGCCGCTGCCAAGCAGTTTAACATCAACTCCATCCCCCACACCATCGTCGTCGACCAGCAAGGCAAAATTCTGCGTCGCGGCCTGCGTGGCGAGGAACTCAAGAAGTTCATCGAGCAGCAGTTGGATTAGCACTCATAGTAAATCAAATACTTACAAACATAATTTATGGCTCGATACTTTTCTATCGGTATCGAGCCATAATATTATTCTGCCCCGTAAACTAATAATTCTCCGCCTTAATCTGGAAATAACTTTGCGGGTGGTCACAGGTAGGACATACCTCCGGTGCCTTCTTGCCGATGACAATATGTCCGCAGTTGCTACACTGCCAGATGACATCACCCTCACGAGAGAACACCACTGCATCCTCGATATTCTTCAGCAACTTGCGATAACGCTCCTCGTGATGCTTCTCGATGGCCCCCACCAACTCGAACTTCTCCGCAATCTCGTCAAAGCCCTCCTCGCGAGCCTCCTTGGCCATACGGGCATACATGTCCGTCCACTCGAAGTTCTCGCCATTGGCTGCATCCTCCAGGTTTGCCTTGGTATCGCTCACGCTACCCCCATTCAGGTACTTATACCACATCTTGGCGTGCTCCTTTTCATTAGCCGCCGTCTCCTCAAAGATGGAGGCAATCTGCACAAAACCGTCCTTCTTGGCGCGCGAAGCAAAATACGTGTACTTGTTTCTCGCCATACTCTCACCAGCAAACGCCTCCTTGAGGTTCTGCTCGGTCTTTGTTCCTTTCAATTCTTTCATAAGTCTTAGTTGTTTTTAGGTAAATAACACGATACCAATAAAAAAGTATCGAGCCGTAATATTAAGCGATCCCGTATTGGAAAGGGACTACCATCTTTATACAAACTTAAAATTTTATGCAAAGATAGAAAATTATACGTATGCGTATAATACAACAGTGTATAATTTATTCTTTTTTAAGAATTATCAGCGTCTTTGCCCACTCAGGGATATTATCGGTATATTGTTTGAACAGTTGACCATCGGTCAGTTGTACTCATTGTTTAGTAGGCTGCAGCAGCCTGTTAGTTTCAATATTAATTATTTTCCGTATTTCTCAACCGCCTCGTAATAAGTATCGAGGCTACCAATATCAAAACGCCCGGCACTCATGGGCCAAGCATGCATAGTGGTATGCTCCACCATATAGTGAGCAAGATTGCCCGGAGCATCCTTCCCGCAGCCATTCTCTACAGAATGCCGTACCAAGTCAAGGTCTTTCTTCAGATATATATAGAATGGTGGCACAGCCCAGTGACTCTTAGGCACCTGTGGTTTCTCTTCCATACCCAGCACCCGATGGTCAGCATCCAGTTCCACAACACCAGTCCTTTGCAACTTCTCAATAGAAGGCTGCTCATGACACATGATGCAACTCGTCTGTTTCTCCTTGGCGAAGTCCACAAACTCCTGGAATGAGAAGAATAGCAGGTTGTCTGCTGCTACAACGAGCAAATCATCATCGATGTGGAGCTTATCCATGGCAAACAGCAAGTCGCACACAGCACCAAGACGAGTATCGTTTGTCTCTGTGCCATCATCAACAATGGTGATAGGCTTCTTCCATCTTCCATCTTCCATCTTCCATTTATCGAAAATGGGAGCGAAGCGATGATTTGAGATAATAATATGTTCATCTATCTCAGGAATCCTGTCAATATCATCCAACATCCTTCCCAAGATAGTATTCTCACCGATCTTCAACAACGGCTTCGGGAAGTTCCTTGTCAAATCTCCAAGTCTCGTGGCGTATCCCGCCGCTATTACAACACATTTCATATTTATATTTTTTATTTGACCACGGATGACTCGGATTGAACGGATTATCTTTTTATATTGATGACAATCTTGGGAAAGATTGCTTTGTTATGAACAAAGGTTTAATTTTGTTGGAAGATTGATTGAAAGCTAGCTTTCATAAAGTCTTCAACCAAATAAAACTTATCATCAATATAAAAACATCTGTGTATATCCGTTAGATCTGTGTTCGATTAAACAACAATACGTTCTTTTTCCAATTCATCGGAGCATCCGAAGTTGTAGAGTAAACCAAGCTTAAAGCCTGTGGCATGAAGGTAATTATAGACCTGAGAACGATGAGCGTCATCCAATGCGCTTACCGCCTTCAGTTCTATGATTATCTTTCCATAGCAGACAAAATCTGCTTTGTAAGTTTGTTTTAACTCAACACCATCGTAAGTTATCTTTAGTTCTTTCTCTCGCTCATACGGAATATTGCGTCTCTGGAATTCTATTTCCAGTGCTTCCTGATACACTGCTTCAAGGAAGCCGTGACCAAGTTTGTTGTAAACATGGAACGCAGCTCCGTTGATTGCATAAGTAAGGTCACTGTATAGCAACATATTTCTTTAATTGGAACACGGATGACTCGGATTGAACGGATGATCTTTTATATTGATGACAATCTTGGGAAAGATTGCTTTGTTATGAACAAAGGTTGATATTGTTTGGAGGTATCTTGAAAGTTCACTTTCAGAAGTACCTCAAAATAATCTCAACTTATCATCAATATAAAATACCTATTTCATATCTGTGTAAATCTGGGAGATCCGTGTTCGTTAAACAAAACGAGCTCCGTCATCAGGACGAACCCAGAATACTTGGAATGTCTTTTCATATTCAGGGAACTGCTCCAAATACTTCTCTGTGAGCACCTTCTGAATTTCCTCCTTATAGGCAGGATCCACAAGTGCAATACAAGCCCCCTTGAAGCCAGCTCCAGAGAAGCGACCACCATACACTCCAG
>R23__coassemble_102_pt1 | contig 62982 bp, 54 predicted proteins | sample R23__metabat2_high_PE_030 | metagenome-assembled genome bin R23 | reverse complement strand
TTGAGGACTACGGCATGGTGAAAGCCTACGCCAACGGCATCCTCGTCGGCGGCACATACTACGTGGCCCCCGCCACCGTCACCCTCGCCGACGGCAGCGACAACACTGAGACCATCACCGGCGCCGACGGCTACGTGGCTGACGTGACGCTCTCGGGCCGCACGCTCTACAAGGACGGCAAATGGAACACGCTGTGCCTGCCGTTCTCATTGAGTGCAGCGCAGATTGCTGCCAATGCGAACTTTGCTGGTGCTACGTTGATGACTATGGACGTGACAGAGAAGAACGGCTTTGATGCGACGGACGGCACGCTGTATCTGTGGTTCAAGAAAGCGACAGAGATTGAGGCTGGAGTGCCCTATTTGGTGAAATGGGAAAAGGCAGCGGACTACGAGGGCAATGAGGCGAGCTACGACATCAGCAATCCTGTATTCCAGGGCGTAACCATCAGCAACTCGACGGTTCAGACAGTGGAGAGTGAGACCACAGGGCTGGAGACAGTACAGATGGTGGGTACATACTCGCCAGTCAGTGTGACAGCTGATGACAAGAGCATCCTGTTCTTGGGTGACGCAAACACACTGTACTACTCAACAGTTGACCGCCAGATTCGCTCATGTCGAGCCTACTTCTCGGTGCCGTACATCAAGAACAACGCTGGAGCTAAGGCACGTGCGTTTGCATTAAGCTTTGACGAAGAAGAAACAACAGGCATCAAGTTAATTGACAATTTGACTATTTACGATTTACCATTTGATGCCGATGGCTGGTACTCGCTCGACGGACGCAAGCTCAGCGGAAAACCGATACAACGCGGAATGTATATCAATAAAGGTAAAAAAATACTTGTCAAGTAAGCGATATGAAGAAAGAATATATGAAGCCCTCTATGACGGCAATTGAGTTGCAGCACACGGCACAGCTTATGACTGTAAGCGGTGAAGTAAGTGATTTGCAACTAAGTGGCTGGGATGATCCTGAAGATGAGCTCAATCTTAGCGATCAAGGTGGCAGTAGCAGCATTTGGGACAGATAAGAACCAAATCATAATTAAATGAAGAAGTAGCGGCGTTCAACTCTTGGACGTCGCTACTTTTTATTACCATTTTCTCGTAACAAAAGTGGGGAAAAATTTGCATATTTACAAAATTTTTTGTAACTTTGTAGGTGAAAAATGAGTTAGAGACTGACAGACTGACAAAATACCGATGTACAAAGGGATTGCAGTCTTTTTAGAGACTGACAAGACTGACAACAGACTGACATGATTTGGACTCGTTTTAGCTGTAGAAATGACAAATTCTCTAGAGAATTTATGTCGTATACAGCTGATAAGCAGAAAATTCTCTAGAGAATTTCATGCAAGAACAGCTGATAGCGGAGAGTGACAGCTGTAGAACGTAAAAAACTGATTATCAAAAATATTAAAGACAAAGAAAAGAACATGAAAAAGACTCTAACCAACGAAAAATCAAAGCAAAAAGTACTCTTTAGGTACATTTATCGCGGTCAACTGAAGGAGAAAACACTCGACATTGCGGATATTTATGCAATAATCAGCAGTAAGAAGTACGAAAAGCAAGTAACTTCGCTGCGTGAAGAGTTGATTGGCGACACCTCTGAGCGTGAACTGGCAGAGACGGACACTATCAATAACATACCCTCCATCCAGACGGTTCCAGGAATGGTCGTACTGTCGCTGCCGACAAGCAGTCAGCAGCAACTGGAACAGTTGCGCAGCAGAGTACAGCTGTTTCCGCAACTGTTGATGGCCTTTCAGAGTTGCGACGGACGCCGTTTGATGGTGCTGATGAGCTATGAGCTGAACGACGGCACCCTACCCGTCAAGAAAAAGGATGTGCGCTTGTTTCAGCAATACGCCTTCCGCCGTGCTGCCGACTTCGTACTGGCGTCGACAGGCATCAAGGCGGAGGAGGACGACGTCTCTCAAGGCCAGCAGTTCTATGTGTCGAGCGACGACAAGGCAATATGGAACGAGCAGGTGGTGGCTGTCAAGATGGACCAGCCCACAGAAGAGCTGACAGAGCAGACAGCCAGCATTATGAGCATCCCCAAGGAGCACCCGTTGGAGAAAGGCGTGCTGCCAGGCTATACACAGCTGGAGATGGACATCGTCAAGTTCAATGCCGTCTGCAGACAACTGGCGTTCAGTCGTAAGAAGTCTATCGACGAGTATCTGCTGGCTGTTGCCGCAGCATGCCACAAGGCAGGTATCGACCAGGAGGTAGCCACAAAGTGCCTGCTGAACGTGGGCAACTACTGGGACAAGGAACCACTGATAAGGTCGACCATGGAGAATGCCTACCAGAAGCATCGCTATGGCCTGCGCAATCCGCTGGAACCCTCGCTGATGCACCAGCAACTGATGAAGGACTTCCTGCTGCGCCGGTATGTATTCCGCAGGAATGTGGTGACAGGCGACGTGGAGTATCAGGAGAAAGGACGCTACATACTGAGTTGGCGCCCCCTGACCCAGGAGGCCCGCAACGACATCAACAATGCAGCCATCGACGAGGGCATCAAGGTGTGGGCGCGAGACATGGACCGACTGATAGGAAGCAGTCAGGTGAGCGACTACGACCCCGTGCGCGAATGGTTGGGCAACCTGCCCGAATGGGACGGACGCGACCGCCTTGGCGAGATGGCCGATCGCGTGCCCACGCTCCTACCCAACTGGCGCGACAACTTCAAAGTATGGATGCGCTCAATGGTGAGCCAATGGACGAGCGGAGCCGGACAAATGTATGGCGCTCAAATGGTTATGATGTTTACCGGCGCACAAGGAACGCGCAAGTCAACCTTCATGCGCATGCTACTGCCGGAGGAGTTGAGGCAGTTCTATATTGACCGTATCGACTTCGCCAACAAGAAGGAAGCCCTGCACGCGCTGAGCCGTTTTCTGCTCATCAACATCGACGAGTTCGACCAGATTTCCAAGTCGCAGACGGCCTACCTGAAGCACCTCATACAGCGCGCAGACGTGAAGGAGCGCAAGATGTACGAGACCACCTACCAGCAGTTGCAGCGCTATGCCGCCTTCTGCGCCACCACCAACTCGCTGACGCCCCTGAAGGACGAGACGGGTTCGCGCCGCTATATGGTGGTCGAGGTGACAGGCGTGATAGACACCTCGACGGAGGGCGACAAAGCCATCGACTATCAGCAGATGTACGCCCAGGCACTGGCTGAGATTCGTCGTGGAGAAGACAGCTACTTCGATGGCGAGCGTGAACGACTGATAGTAGAGATGGGCGCCGAGTACTACGAGATGCCTGATGTGGTCAGCATCTTCTGCGACCACTTCTGCAAACCCGTTGCTGGCAGCGAGACACTGTTGATGAGGCCTTCTGAGATAATAACCTACATACGCAACAAATGGCACATCAACCTGGTGAGCCACGCGAATTCCGTCGAGCTGGGAACCTACCTGCGCAAAGAAGGCTACGAGCGTGGAAAAGGCAAAGACAGAAGACGCTACTATGTGTCAGTCTCTTGTCAGTCTTGACAGTCTCTAAAAAGACTGCAAACGCCCTCACCATCGGCGTTTTGTCAGTCTGACAGTCTCTAACTCAAAATTTTCTACTTTACAAAAAAATCAAATAAATAATTATGCATTACAAGATAGTTAAGGAAACCAAACCCAACCTCAAGAACTACGGACGCTACAAGGCCGTAGCCGTACACTACCAAACTGTTGACACAGCACGCCTGTGCCGAGAGATACAAGACAACTGTTCGCTGAAGAAGAGTGACGTGAAAGCCGTGCTGGCAGAACTGTCGGAGCTGCTGGTGCGCCATCTGCAGGACGGACACCGCGTGCGCCTGGACGGCATCGGACTATTGAAACTGGAGATAGAGAGCGACAAGGTGGACCGTGCGGAGGAGTTCGACCTACAGAAGAACATCCGCAATTACCGCATCCACCTGTTGCCAGAAAGTCGTGAGGGCTACCAGGCCCTCTACGACGGCATCCAGTTGGAACCAGCGGTGAAAGAATGATATTGCCTATACATATTAAAAAATAAGGTAAAAAAGTTTGCAGTTTCAGAAATAATGTGTACCTTTGCAGTCGAATTCAAGAAAACATGCTTCCGTCCGCGAAGTATTCTTTCCAAAAGTTTTCATTTTCCACATCAATTGAATTTTTAATAACGATTTACTGTATACTTATATGTACACAAAAGAAGAATTAGAAAAACTTTCTATCCCCGAACTGTTGGAGATAGCCAGTGAGCTGGATGTCAAGGTGTCGCAGAATGACGAGCTGGAAAACGTTATCTATGCCATTCTGGACAAGGCTGCCGAGAACTCTGCAGCAGGCGTCAGCGAGACGAAGCGCAAGCGCACCCGCATTGCCAAGAAGGATGACAAGGTATATACCGTAACTGGCGCTGAGGGTGAGAACCTGGACGCCAAGCCCACCAAGAAGAAAAAGGCTGCGAAGAAGCCTACCATCGATAGTCTGTTTGCTGAGCAGGAAGCTGCTGAGCAGGCCGCTGCTGCTGAACAGGAAAAAGACCAAGAGCCGACAGCAGACAACCAAGAAGCAGAAAAGCCCGCTCCCAAGAAGCGTGGTCGCAAGTCGAAGAAGGAACTGGAGGCTGAGGAGGCTGCAAAAGCTGCCGAGGAGCAGGCTACGGACATTCCTGAGGCCGCTAACGCTGAGCCGTCGGAGCCTATTGAGGAGCAGCTCATCAGTCAGCTGAAGGAGAAGATGGCACAAAGCAATACGGAGGCACCCATGCAGGAGGCCGCTACCCCCGAAGGTGTCTGGGAGGGTGACCCTGGCGACGGTACCGACTTCATTCCTGTTGTGGACCTGCCCATCGAGGACCAGGCCGCCATTCCATCGCTCGACATCTTCGACCGCCCCATGTCGCAGCAGCCGGCACATAACATCATCGAGAACCGCATTCCTGCTCCTGAGAGCCGTGGCGACCGCTTCGACTTCGAAGAGCTCATCAGCGGCAACGGCGTGCTGGAAATCCTGCAGGATGGCTACGGATTCCTGCGCTCAAGCGACTACAACTATCTGTCGTCACCCGACGATATCTACGTGTCGCCCCAGCAGATTAAGAAGTACTACCTGAAGACGGGCGACGTGGTGGACTGCACCGTTCGTCCGCCACACGACAATGAGAAATACTTTGCACTCAGCACGGTGAAGGCCATCAACGGCCGTCAGCCCCACGAGGTGCGCGACCGCGTAAGCTTCGAGCACCTGACACCACTGTTCCCTGAGGAGAAGTTCACACTCTGCAACGACCCTGCCACCACAAACCCCTCGGTGCGCATCGTCGACCTCTTCGCACCTATCGGTAAAGGTCAGCGTGCACTCATCGTCGCACAGCCCAAGACCGGTAAGACCATCCTGATGAAGGACATTGCCAACGCCATTGCCGCCAACCACCCAGAGGCATACATCATGATGCTGCTCATCGACGAGCGTCCTGAGGAGGTAACGGATATGGCGCGCACCGTGAATGCCGAGGTTATCGCCTCAACATTCGACGAGCCTGCTGACCGTCACGTGAAGATTGCCGGCATCGTGCTGGAGAAGGCTAAGCGCATGGTAGAGTGCGGTCACGACGTGGTAATCTTCCTGGACTCTATCACTCGTCTGGCTCGTGCCTACAACACCGTCAGCCCTGCTTCTGGTAAGGTGCTCACGGGTGGTGTGGACGCCAACGCCCTGCAGAAGCCCAAGCGCTTCTTCGGTGCTGCCCGTAACATCGAGGGTGGTGGTTCGTTGACCATCATCGCTACGGCACTGACAGACACCGGCTCTAAGATGGATGAGGTAATCTTCGAGGAGTTCAAGGGTACTGGTAACTCTGAGTTGCAGCTCGACCGCATGCTCGCTAACAAGCGCATCTTCCCGGCTGTCAACCTGGTACAGAGCTCTACTCGTCGCGACGACCTGCTGCAGGATCAGACCACGCTGAACCGCATGTGGATTATGCGTAAGTACATTGCCGAAATGAACCCCATCGAGGCGATGAACACCGTTCACGACCGTCTGATACAGACGCGCAACAACGAGGAGTTCCTGCTGTCAATGAACGGGTAATTTCGTAATAACGGAATAACGTTATAACGATAAAACGTAATAACGACATGGAACAAATCCTGAAATATTTCCCCAACCTCAGCGTCGAGCAACAGCAACAATTTGCTGCGCTCGACGCTTTGTATCGTGACTGGAACGCGAAGATTAACGTCATCTCGCGCAAGGACATCGACAACCTCTACGAGCACCACGTGCTGCATTCGCTGGCTATTGCCAAGATGCTGCCCTTCAAGGCTGGCACCAAGATTCTGGACTTCGGCACAGGCGGCGGTTTCCCAGGCGTTCCACTCGCCATCCTGTTTCCTGAGTGTGAATTCAAGCTCATCGACGGTACGGGCAAGAAAATTCGCGTGGCGCAGGAGGTGTGCAATGCCATAGGACTGAAGAACTGCCATCCGGAACATCTGCGTGGCGAGGAGGAGAAAGGTAAGTACGACTTCATCGTGAGCCGTGCCGTGATGCCCCTACCCGACCTGGCGAAGATAGTACGCAAAAATATAGCCAAAGAGCAGCGCAACGCACTGCCCAATGGCATACTCTGTCTGAAGGGCGGCGACTTGCAGGCTGAGCTGCAGCCCTACCGTCGCATCGTGGACTCGATGGAACTGACCCAGTGGTTCTCGGAAGACTGGTTCAAGGAGAAATACGTGGTCTATCTGCCCCTCTAAAAGGCCGACAGACCACGCAAGAAGTCGCTTAAATCAGCGAGAAAGCGACATCCATCATGTGGGTGAAATTGTTCTGACGCTCCTCAGCGGTGGTTTCCTCGCCTGTAAGGATATGGTCAGAGATGGTGCAGATGCCCAAGGCACGATTGCCTGAGCGGGCAGCATTCATATAGAGCGCAGCAATCTCCATCTCGACAGCCAGCACACCCATGTTAATCCACTTGTCGGTATGCGGGTTCTCGTGATAGAACATAGACGACGAAAGGACGTTGCCCACCTTGTAGTGGTAGCCGAACTTCTCGCACGACTCAGCAGCAGCACGCACCAGATCGAAGTTGGCGATAGGTGCAAACTGACCAGGCAGTTCATACTGAGCAGCATAGTTGCTGTTGGTGCAAGCACCCATAGCGATGGCCAAATCACCAATATGCAGGTCGTTGTTGATAGAACCGGCAGAGCCCACACGGATGATGGTCTTCACACCGTAGAAATTGTAAAGCTCATAGGTATAGATACCGATAGAAGCCATTCCCATACCGTGACCCATCACGCTGACGCGCTTGCCTTTATAGGTTCCTGTGTAGCCTAACATGCCACGAACCTCGTTGAAGCAAATGGGATTGTCGAGAAACTTCTCAGCCATGAGTTTCACACGCAGCGGGTCGCCCGCCATGATAACAGTCTCGGCAATGTCGCCGTACTGAGCCCCAATGTGGGGAGTAGGAGTATTTTTCATAAGCTTTATATTGAATTAGTTAACAACTGATGTTGCAAAGATAGCAAATTCTTTTATAATAAACAAGAAACTTAAAAAAATATTACGATGACGAAGAAACAACGCTACGAGATAATCCTCAGCTACTTCCGCCAGGAGATGCCTGAGGCCGATACAGAACTGGAATTTGGCAGCATCTTCCAGCTGCTGGTGGCTGTGGTGCTGAGTGCACAATGCACGGACAAGCGCATCAATCAGGTGACGCCAGAACTGTTTCGCCAGTATCCTGACGCCAAGGCAATGGCACAGGCAGAAGTCGATGAAGTGGTGGAGTACATCAAGAGCGTTTCCTACCCCAACTCCAAAGCGGAACACTTGGTGAAGCTGGCACGCATGCTCGTGGAGCGCCACAACGGCGAAGTGCCTGCCGACATGAACCAGCTGCTGGACCTGCCTGGCGTAGGTCGCAAGACGGCCAATGTCATCCAGTCGGTAGCCTTTGGCAAGTCAACGATGGCTGTCGATACGCACGTCTTCCGCGTGAGTCATCGCTTAGGACTGGTTTCTGCGAAGGCCGACAACCCACTGAAGGTAGAACGGGAACTGGTAAAAAATATACCCGTGGAGGATATTCCACGGGCACATCATTGGTTATTGCTTCACGGACGCTACGTCTGTACGGCACGCCGTCCTCATTGTGAACGCTGCGGGCTTAGCGCTGTTTGCCCTGCGGCCAGCCATTCTTCTTACCATGCTGCCAACCGTTCTGCCAGCCATGCTGCCAACCTTTCATCATCTGGCGATGGAAACGGTTCTCAGCCTGCATAATCTCATAGACCTTCGAGGCTGACACGAGCTTGATCATCTTCTTGTGATAGTCAACATCCAGCTGACGCAGCTCCAGATTCAGCTTGTCATACTCGATAATGGCCTGCTTGCATGCTTCATCGCCCACGGGCTTGTTCATACCAAACTTGCGCATCTTGTCGTAGATGACACGCTGCTTCTCACGCAACTCACAGAACACAGGATACACCTTATCGGCCTCCTTGGTCGTGAGCGAAGCCTCCTTAGTAATATAGGCTTTCAGGTCTGCCTCGAACTTCTCTGGCGAGAAGCGCTTATCCTGAGCGTTCACCATCAATGTCATGATCAGCAACAGGCTGATAGTCACAATCCTTTTCATCTCGTTTAGTTTTCTTTTTTCATTCATTACTCCTCTGCCAGCAACTGGTAGATATCCATATTGTCTAGCATGGCATAGTCTGCAGCCTCATCGATATACGATTCCGTGACGGCCACCTGTTGTTGGCTATCGTCAACTGTGTGGAAATGGAAGGAGAAGGCTGTGACGACCAAGGCTGCCACACAGGCAGCAGCATAAAACCAGTGGCGAATGGGCATAGACACCTTCTTGGCCACAGGCTTGCTCTCCACGGGTTGACGGTCGGGCAACTGAGCCATGATATTTGCCGTAAACTGGTCGAAATACCCTTCTGGTGTACGGAAGGGATTCTCCTGCCCTACTCTTTCCTTGAGGTACTTTTCTTCGTTAGTCATTGACATACTCCTTATTAATTTATTTATATGACGTTTCTAAATGTTGAAAGTTTAATCACGTAACTTAAAAAATTCTGAAATTTTTTTCACTGCAATATGGTACGACGCCTTCAGTGCTCCTTCAGAGGTGTCGAGCAGCTTGCTGATGTCGCTGTATTTCATGTCGTCGAAGTAACGCAGATTGAACACCGTGCGCTGTACGTCGGGCAACTGTGCGATAGCTTCCTGCAGGAGTGCCTGCGTGTCGTCGCCATCGAAGTAACGGTCGGCCATCAGCGTCTGCGAGATGCTCTGACTCTGGTCGTCAGCACTCACCACCAGCTGGTTCTTCTGACGGCGCAGGAAGTCCAGACTCTCGTTAACGGCAATGCGATAGAGCCACGTGGAAATCTTTGCATCGTGGTGGAAGTCATCCAGATGCGACCACGCTTTCAGAAACACGTTCTGCATGACGTCGTTGGCATCCTCATGACTGAGCACCATACGGCGCACCTGCCAGTAGAGCTGTTCGCTATACTCGCGCACCAACCGTTCGAAGGCCCTACGCTGGGTCTTGGGGTCAGTCAGTTGTTGCATCAGCAACTGTTCGTCGTCTTTCGTCATAGCAGGTATGGTTTCAGATGCTGTAAGACTACCTTATCGTAACCATAAATATCGGGCCACGTCTGCAGGGCGCCGTTCTCGTCTGGCCACAAGGTAAAATATATAATATAAAGAGGTACGTGAGGCTTGACTGGTACGTAACCTATCAGTTTGTGGTCGTCTTCGTCTTGATGAGTACGCAGATACTGGCGTCCACGATCGGTTTCAGCACGCAGTCCCATAGAGATACGGATGCGGTCGAGCAACCACTCGTCGGGCTGGTCGAGCACGTAGTTCGCCAACTCAAAGGGGCGCTCCACACGGACACAGCCGTGGGAAATGGAACGTGAGTCGCGCTTAAAGACTGAAGGCGACGACGTGTAATGCAAGAAGACGGAGAACTTGTTCTTGAAGCGGAATACGATGCGGCCCAGCGAGTTGTCGTCGCCACTCTTCTGTGCTACACGATATTTACCACTGAGCAGCATACTGCGCGTAACTTCGCCAATCTCCATCTGCTTATTGGTTACGCGCTCATAGATGCTGTAATTGTTGCGGGCAAAGTAGGCACTGTCGCCAACGTGACGCACCACATCCTTCTCCAAAATGCTTTGGGGAATAATCCATTGCGGATTGACTTCCATCCACTCCACCTCACTGGTCAACAGAGGGGTCTTTGTCTTCCAGGCACCACAGACAACACGCATGTGGAGCAGACTGTCGTCGCCATAGGCATAGAGATGGTAGGCAGGAAGATTGACGATAATATGCTTGCCCGTCTCTGGTATAGGATGGTGCAGACGCCAGCGCGTGCGCTCCATATTGCAAATGATGCGCTGTCGCTGTTCGTCGGTAGCAGCATCCTTCAGCATGTTCTTCAACCGGTGGTAGAACTTATTCTGTGGTTCAATAGTATTCAGATACTGGGCAATGCTGTCGTGCTGAATCTTGCTGAAGACAGAGAGATGATAGTCGGCAGGCACCTGTTCCATATCGACGTCGAAGAGACCACGATAGCGGACGATATTGCGGGAAGTATCCGTCTTTTCTTCCTCATCCAGATGGTTGAAGATGCGCGAGGGATTGATAAAGCCGTAACGATAGCCATAGGCATAGCGCAAACAAGCTTTAGTGAGGTGATAGTCCAAACGGGCAGCAACATGATTGATGTCGCCGTTACCCTCCGTAAACTGCAACTGGCGCAGCAGCTGCATATCACGTTCAATGTCGTCAACAAAAAAAGCCTGTTCAGAGAAACCGATATCGCCCACTTGATGCAGATGGGCTAACAACGAGTCGGCACGGCAGTCAACGCCTGCCCTGTCAACCCACAACAGCTGGACATTGGGCTGTTCATAGTAGTCGCGCACCTGGCGGTCAGACGCTGTGACGGTACCTTCCTTCTGGGCTGTTTCACGTACTAACTGGGCTATTTGCTGGAAGTCAAAAACAAACGTAGGCGCCTTCATATCAGAAAACGCCTCCATTGTTATTTCCTTGTTCTTAAAATTATAATCCTTACTACAGCCCGTTAGAAGAAAGGCTGCGAAGGTGAGTAGTCCGATTAGCGAACAGAAACCTTTCTGACTACCTTTCCGATTTTTAAGATATAGCAACCTTTTGGTACATTTAGTTCAATCTTCTGAGCGGGGGTTTCTACCTTCACTGCCATTACACGGCGACCTGTCAGAGAAACAACTTCCAAGGTCTGTCCTTGTCCGCCTGTTACGGTAACGGTCTGGCCATTAACAGTAATCGTGATATCCTCGTCTACAAATTCCTCTATGCCTGGAGCCACAGGAATAGCTGCCACCAAAGAAGGCACAGCAAGCATCAGTGTGAGAGACATAGAAAATATAAGTAATGATTTTTTCATACGCAATAATCGATTATTTGGTGCAAAGATAAGAATTATCTCTGTTAAATCCAAATTTTTAGGTAAAAAAATCACTCTCAGACGTCAAAAACATCCATTTCGTTAGTCAGACGGCTGTTTTCGAACACTTCACACGCCTCGTTGAGCAATATTTCCTCACGTTCATAGCGCGACGAATAGTGGCCTAACAGCAACTGTCCGACACCAGCCTGACGGGCTACCAATGCAGCCTGACGGGCTGTCGAATGATTGTATTTCTGAGCCATCAGCAGGTTGTCTTCACCGTAGGTACTCTCATGATAGAGTGTATTAACGCCTTGCAGACATTCTGCGAGCGCAGGCATATAACGGGTATCACTCACATAGGCATAGCTACGGGGAGCATCAGCAGGCTCCACCAGTCGTTCGTGGGCAATCTTCTCCCCTTCTTCCGTAGTCCATCCGGCACCAGCCTTGATGTTATTGAACTGACTGACAGGAACACCATAGAAGTCTGCCACATCACGACGAATATGTGGCAACGACGGTTTTTCACGGAACAGATAGCCGCAGCAATGCACACGATGCTCCAAAGGTAGTGTTTCCACAGTCAATGAACGGTCATCGTAGATAACCTGCTGCTTGGTGGTATCTACAGGGATAAACTCCACCTCATAGTCTAAATCACGGCAGAAGAAGTCCATCTGTCGTTGCAGGATGTCAGCAAGTTCAGCAGGAGCATAAACCGCCAACTTAGCAGTACGTCCCAACAGACCGAAGGTGCTTAACATACCGATAAGCCCAAAACAGTGGTCTCCATGCAGATGGCTGATAAAGACCGCACTAATCTTGGTAAAACGCAGGCGTGAGCGACGTAACTGTATCTGCGTACCCTCGCCACAATCGACGAGGAATAGCTTGCCACGCACTTCCACCACCTGTGCTGAGGGGAAATGCTTCAGCGTTGGCAGGGCACTACCACAGCCTAATATGTGTACTCTGAACGGTTCCAACAGCTCGTTACATCTTAAAGTCGTCGTATGACGAGTCTTCCAACTTCACATCCTCGCCATAGGTTTCCTTGGGCTTCTGACGTTCGTATTCAAAGGTTTCTTCAGCATCTTTATACACCAATGAATCAGCGGTAAGTTTCAGAATATCATAGACGTTCAATTCCTCGACATCGTTACCGCCCTCACGGACAAGAACAATCTCCAGGCGTCCTTTGCTCAGTCGCCATGTACGGTAGATGATAGAACCTTGGTCAATGCTCTCTGCCACACCACCTTCCTTGATACTGATTCCCACCTCGTCACTGCCGTCAATAGGATTGGGCATTACCCAGTTACCCAACAGCGTGGTCTGGTTAATCACGGTATTTGCCACCGTCTTATTATCGTTAGGCAGTACAGCCATGCGGTCACCCACCTGCAGGCCACCGAACACCTGGTCGTTCTCCTTGGCAGCGGAAATGTCAAGCATCAGCGTATCACCCGTATCGGTAATCATCTGTAACATATTCATTGAGGTCGCCTCGCCACAGATACCATATAGCGTTGAGTCAACTTCTATTCCCAGTGAGTCGCCATTGTCAAAAGGCACTTTCTCTGATTTATTACCACAGCTGCCCATCGTCAGTATGCCAGCAGCAACCAATAGCACGATACCAATTTTCTTCATATCTCTTACCTTTTATTTCTTAATGCTTATCTTTCTCATTCTGTTTTGCTTCATTCCACAGGGCATCCATCTCTTCCAGCGTCATCTCTGTCAATGGACGACCAGCCTTGATGCTATGCTGTTCAATATAGTTGAAACGACGTGTGAACTTCTGATTCGTCTTCTCCAAAGCATTGTCAGGATTTAGCTTATACAAACGAGCTGCATTGATGACAGAAAACAGGAAATCGCCCAGTTCTTCTTCAGAGTGCTCACGGTCTTCACGCTGTAGCTCATCCTCCAACTCCTGCAGCTCCTCACGAACCTTCACCCACACATCCTTACGGTCTTCCCAGTCGAAACCTACATGGCGTGCCTTGTCTTGGATGCGGTAGGCTTTGATGAGCGAAGGCAAAGAGGCAGGAACACCTGCCAATACGGTCTTATTTCCACCCTTCTCTTTCTGCTTGATTTGCTCCCAATTGTCGAGCACCTGTTCCACATTTTTGACCTTGGAAAATTCACGCTCTTCTTCGTTCTCTCCATAGGGCAAAGGACGAGGATGAGCGGCACCAATCTGTGAGGGATGATAGACATGAGGATGGCGAAATATCAGCTTGTCAACCAGACGGTTACAAACATCCGTTATATCAAATTGCGATTTCTCTTCACCTATTCTGGCATAGAATGCAATATGCAACAACACATCACCAAGTTCCTTGCAAATATCCTCTACGTCGTCCTTCATCAACGCATCGCAGAGCTCATAGGTTTCCTCTATCGTATTGGGGCGCAGGCTCTCGTTAGTCTGTTTACGATCCCACGGACATTTCTCTCGCAGTGCATCCAACACGTCGAGCATGCGTCCAAACGCCTCCATTTTCTCCTCACGGGTATGTTTTTGTTCCATAATCTTTGCAAAGATACAATATATTTGGTAAAAAAGCAATTTTTTTCAAAAAAATCACCATCTGACAAGGTTTTTCATCGATTATTCCGTCACCTGGTACTTCGACTTACGTGCATGTTTGGCCTTTTGCGGAATACCTGTAGGACCTGCTACAGAGTGAACAGTCTTGACGCCTCGATAGCCATTCCAACGTTCATGAATGCGACGTACATAGTCAACGGTTTCAGAGCCACGCATATAACCATTGCGCACCACTGGATCGTTGTAATATTCTGCACGTTGCAAGCCAAGAACGAAAGGTTCCACGTCACGCCAACGGGATGCGTCACGACCATGCTTACGAGCCAGCGCCATAGCGTCACGGATATGATAGCCACCGCCATTGTAGGCCGCCAACACAAACTTGGTACGCTCAGAGCGATCACGAATATCAGAGAACGACTGTTCCAGTTCAGTCAGATACTTCACAGCAGCAGCGATATTCTTTTCAGGATTATAGATATCAGCACGCGCCAATCCCAGATGGTCTGCTGTAGAAGGCATAATCTGCATCAGACCACAAGCGCCCGCCCAAGAACGTGCCTGAGGATCGAAGGTTGACTCCTGGTAACACTGAGCGGCAAGCAGTCGCCAGTCCCAGCGAATCTGTGTGGCATAGCGCAAGAAATAGGCATCATAGTGAGAAATTACACCTCCGGCACGATTGAGCATGGGCGAAAAGACACGACGCTTGACACTGCGCGAAGACAACAGATATTCCTCTTGCTTCTTAACCTCAGCCATCAGCGACGGACGGTACCACTGCTGAAGTTCTTTCTGCAAGTCTTGCTTGTCGTTGCCTACAATCCAGCCAGCACCTTTCTTCGTGAGCGGGTAACAGATAAGATCAGCCTCACCATCTGCCAGTCGCTGACGCATCTCAGCAGTATCGTGACAGACCTCCATACGAAGACTGACGCCCAACTGATCGGCAAAGCGCTGACAAAGCAGATAATGGGTTCCCAAATGCTTTCCACGATAGTCGTAATAGGTCTCCGGACCTGTCAATGTGAGGGCTATCAGCTCACCATTCCGCCGGATATCCTCCAAATCGAAGTCCTCGTTGGTGGGAATGGTATCTGTTATCTCACCCCACGGTGTGACAACAGGCTCTTGTCGTTTCTGACCACAGGCGGACAGAAGCAACAAAAGGGTGAAAAGTTGAATATATATGCTATTTCTGCTCAATTTCGTTCAATTTTGGGTGCAAAAGTAATCATTTTCTTGCAAATATCAACGAAAATATGTAATTTTGCACACTAAATTAGAGATTATTAGATATGTTAAGAATTGCAGTACAATCGAAGGGCCGTCTTTTTGACGACACTATGAATCTGCTGACAGAGGCAGACATCAAGATAAGTTCAGGACGCAGAACGTTGCTAGTACAATCGGGAAATTTCCCGCTGGAAGTGCTCTATCTCCGCGATGACGATATTCCACAGAGTGTGGCATCAGGCGTTGCCGACATCGGCGTGGTAGGCGAGAACGAGTTTATAGAACGTAACGAAGATGCAGAGATCATCTCTCGCCTGGGATTCTCTAAGTGTCGCCTGTCGCTGGCCATTCCCAAAGACATCGACTATCGTGGCGTGAACTGGTTCAACGGCAAGAAAATTGCCACCAGCTACCCACACATCTTGAAGACGTTCCTCGACAAGCAGGGTATTAGCGCTGAGATTCACGTGATTACTGGTTCTGTAGAGATTAGCCCAGGTATCGGTTTAGCAGATGGTATCTTCGATATTGTCAGCAGTGGTTCGACACTGGTCAGCAACAACCTCCGTGAAGTAGAAGTTGTCATGCAGAGCGAGGCCCTGCTGATTGGCAACAAGAACCTCAGCAAGGAAAAGCGCGCAACCCTTGAAGAGATGCTGTTCCGTTTCAAGGCCGTCAAAGATGCTGAAGACAAGAAATATGTACGGATGAATGCTCCCAAGGCTCATCTGGAGGAGATTATAAGCGTACTGCCTGGTCTGAAGAGCCCTACCATCATTCCCCTGGCAGACGAAGACTGGTGCTCCGTACACACCGTACTCGACCAGAAGCGTTTCTGGGAAATCATCGGCAAACTGAAGGAACTGGGTGCTCAGGGCATTCTGGTAACCCCCATTGAAAAAATGATTCTATGATTATTTACAGAAATCCGAAGCGCACACAGTGGGGCGAGATTACGTCTCGTCCACGTCTGGACCTGGCACAGCTGAACGAGACAGTAACCACCGTTCTTAACGACGTGCGCCAACGTGGCGATGAGGCCGTCAAGGAATATGAGCTGAAGTTCGACAAGGCAGCACTTACATCACTGGCTGTCAGTGAACAAGAGATGCAGGAAGCCGAACAGTTGGTAAGTGCCGAACTGAAAGCCGCCATAGAACTCGCTCACGAGAATATCTATAAGTTCCATGCAGCCCAGAAGTTTGAAGGTCAGAAAGTGGAGACACAGTCAGGCGTCAGCTGTTGGCAGAAAAGTGTCGCCATTGAGCGTGTAGGATTGTATATCCCTGGCGGCACTGCCCCACTCTTCTCAACTGTGTTGATGCTTGCCACACCTGCCAAGATTGCTGGCTGCAGAGAGATTGTGCTCTGCACACCATCGAACCGTGAGAGCAAGGTAAATCCTGCCATTCTGATGGCAGCTCGCATTGCTGGTGTCAGCAAGATTTTCAAAGCTGGTGGTGTACAGGCTATCGGGGCAATGGCTTACGGTACGGAATCGGTACCCAAGGTCTTCAAGATTTTCGGTCCTGGCAACCAATATGTAATGGCCGCCAAGCAACAGGTCAGCCTTGATGAAGTGGCTATTGACATGCCTGCTGGTCCCAGTGAAGTTTGTGTACTTGCCGACGATAGCGCTAACGCTGAGTTCGTTGCCGCTGACCTCTTATCGCAGGCTGAGCACGGCATAGACTCACAAGTGCTCTTCATCACCACCTCAGAACAGAAACTACAGGAAGTACAGCAGGAGGTAGAACGCCAGCTAGCCTTGCTGCCCCGTCAGGAGATAGCAAAGAAAGCACTGGACAACAGCCGCCTCGTACTCGTCAATTCAGTTGACGAGATGATGGCGCTCTCTAACGCCTATGCTCCCGAACACCTGATCATCCAGACAGCAGACTACGAGCAATTGGCTGAGCGGGTCGTTAATGCTGGCTCCGTATTCCTTGGGCAATATGCCTGTGAGAGTGCTGGCGACTATGCCAGCGGTACCAACCACACACTGCCTACCCACGGCTATGCTACTGCTTACAACGGTGTGAACCTCGACTCATACTGCAGGAAGATTACTTTCCAGTACCTTACGGAAGACGGTATCCGCCACATAGGCCGTGCTGTAGAACTGATGGCAGAAGCCGAACAGCTCGATGCCCATAAGAATGCCATGACAGTACGCATCAAATCCATAAAATAGCGTGTTCGACGATTTTGTCGTCGAAAAAATAACAAAAGATATGAAGCCCTTAGAACAACTGGTACGTCCAAACATATGGTCGCTGGCACCCTACTCATCTGCCCGTGACGAATACTCTGGCAAGGAAGCTCACGTGTTTCTCGATGCCAACGAGAATCCGTACAATGCACCCTACAACCGTTATCCAGACCCTCTACAACGTGAGGTAAAACAGTTATTGGAGCGCGTAAAAGGCGTACCTGCCGAGAACATTTTCTTAGGCAACGGTAGCGACGAGGCCATTGACCTTCCTTACCGCATCTTCTGTGAACCTGGACGCGACAACGTGGTGAGCATAGCACCCACCTACGGCATGTACCAGGTTTGTGCAGACATTAACAATATTGAATGCCGCCAAGTTCTGCTCGACGATGGTTTCACGCTGAATGCAGACAAACTGCTTAACGCCTGCGATGCCCACACAAAAATTATCTGGCTCTGTTCGCCCAACAATCCTACAGGTAACTCGCTGGATCGCGACGAGATGATGAAAGTCGTAGAAGGGTTTGAAGGTATCGTCATTGTCGACGAGGCATACATCGACTTTGCACATCAGATGTCCCTACGTCAGGAGTTGCCTACGCATCCCAACCTCATCATTCTGCAAACCATGTCGAAGGCATGGGGTTCAGCAGCTATCCGCTTGGGTATGGCCTTTGCTTCCAAGGAGATTATCGCCATATATAATAAGGTAAAATATCCGTACAACGTCAACCAGCTCACACAGCAGCAGGCCATTGCTATGCTGAAAGACCCCTTTGAAGTGGATAAGACCGTCAAAATGCTGTTGCAGGAGCGTAGCCGGCTGATGCAAGCCTTCCTTGAGCTGCCCATCTGTGAACAGATTTTCCCTACAGATGCAAACTTCTTTCTGACACGAGTAACCGATGCCACGAAGGTTTACAACTATCTGGTGGATAGAGGTATTATCGTGCGTAACCGCTCACGCATCCAGCTCTGCCAGAACTGCTTGCGTATCACTATCGGCACCCGTTCTGAAAATAACGAGTTGCTTAGTGCTTTGCGCCAATATTAACCTCACATCTCCTATGATACCACGCCAACATAGCCTCTACAGGGTGTCTGTCATCGTATTATTTCTGATGTCGACACTGGTTGCATGGGGTGGTAACCGTATTTTCTCTTCACGCGTAAAATCGCTAACCAGCATTGTTAATGGCGACTGGCAAAACCGCCCGGTTATGACATTGAACAGCAGTGATGTACTGTCCATTGGCTTCGACGAGTTCTCGCATAACTATCACCGACTCGTCTATCACCTCGACCATTGTGAGGCAGACTGGAGCGTATCAGAAGACATCTTCGAGAGCGACTGGCTACATGGTTTCAACGATGAGCCTATCGACAACTACCTAAACTCCATCAACACCACCGTTCTCTACACACACTATCAACTGACCATTCCCAACGACCGTTGTCAGCTGACCATGAGCGGCAACTACCGACTGACTGTCTATGACGAGGATAATGCCAACGAAAAACTGCTGGAAGTAGAGTTCTATGTCGTTGAACCCGTAATGACAATTGGCATGGAGGCAACCACGAATACGGACATCGACCACAATGTAAGCCACCAGCAGTTGTCCATCAGTCTGCTGTATAACAACCTGCGCATCACCAACCGTGACGAGCAGCTCTATACGGTGGTGATGCAAAACTGGCAGGAAGATGCAACACGACGCAACATTCAGCCCAACCATATCACACCACACGGTCTGCTATGGCAACACAATCGTCAGCTCATCTTTGATGGTGGCAATGAGTTTCATAAGTTTGAGGTGTTGGACGTCACGCATCCCACGATGGGCATTGACCGCATTCGATGGGATGGTACAAACTATCAAGTATATCCCTTTGCAGCGACTGTCTGCCGCAACTACCTTACCGATGTCGATACTGACGGTGCCTTCTGCATCCGCAACAGCGACAACTTCGAGTCAGAGCACACTTGCGACTATGTATGGGTAAACTATGAACTGCAAGCTCCCTATCAGGGCGAGCTCTATATCAACGGACAATGGACCACGGATGCCAACAAAGAGCATTACCTCATGCGCTATGATGGAGAGCGGAAAATTTACTATACAGCACTGCTACAAAAGCAAGGTTACTATAACTATCGTTTTGTAACAGCTGATGGAAAGCTGGCTCCTTCAGAGGGTAATTTCTATCAGACAGAAAACCGCTATCAAGTGCTAGTATATTATAAAGAGGTGGGAGGTCGCACGTGGCAACTGGTTGGCTACAAGTCGTTAGAACTGCGATAAGCCTCTGGCGTCATGCGATAACGATGATAAAACGACGTCACAAAGTAGTTGGGCGACGAGAAGTGTAGGGAATCAGCAATATCTTCCACTGAAGCATCTGTTGTAAGCAACATCAACGCAGCTTCCTGCAGGCGCAACTTACCAATCAGCTGTCGCGGATTATTATCAATATGCGAGGCCAGCAAGACAAACAATTCTCCTTTGTTCATTTCTGTCAGGTCTGCAAGCAACTGGAAACGGAAGTGTTCAGTACGATGATTTATCATGAAAGGAACAATTTTCAGCATTACGTCGTCAAAAGCCTGACTCTCAGAAGTATCATTATCTAACAAATTCTCTTCATCAGATACCTTTGATGGTGACAACTGCTCATCATGCAACTCCACACAACGGTCGGTAAAGCCACGAAGACGACGCATCATGTCTTCCTCATCATTCAGGCAACGCATACGCATCTTCGTATTACGATTGAAGAAATAGAAGTTGCCAACTATCAAGCATAACAACAAGAATGCCATCAGGATATAAAGTCCTGTGGTACGCCACCAAGGTTTATCCACGTGAACAATCCATGTAAAAGGGTCGTTCTGCCATGAGTCAGGCCACATCGACACTTGCATCTCAATGACGTAATCACCAGGTTTTACAGCGACCAAAGGTAAATGAAGCATACCATTTTTATCAACTAATCTTCCTGACTTACCAAAAGAAAGAACGCGCCAGTCTTCATAACCCGCCACGCCCTTGATACGCACACGGTAATAGGTTTGGACAGGTCGCAGATAGTTCAGCCCTGAAAAAATCAGCATCAGTGAGTTCTGATTGTAATTGACATGGAACTCACGAGTACGAGAAGCACTACGTTCCAGAATTACCTTACCATCCAACTCGGCACCAGGCTCTACGTACACACCATTAACCATCAGCCTGACAAGCTTGGGATAGAGCATCATATCTCCCAAACGCTCACCTTGGAAATTGGCAGGATTGAATACCACTACGCGATCAACGGTTTCCATTACGATGGTGCCGTCAGCCATCTTAGCCGCACGTCCATTGAGGAAAGCATCGTTGGGAATGTTGTCTTGATTGATATAGGTCTCTACATGATAGACCTTGTCACCACGCACATAGAGACGGGCCACGCCATAGCTGGTCGATACCCATATATGATGTTGGTCATCCTCAATAACGGCATGTATCACCTCATTGAGAAATCCATCCTTGCGGGTGAAATGCTGAACGGGTTTACCTGGGCGCTGCAATGTTAGACCGACATAGCCACCCGTCCACGTCCAGCCACGGCTATCGCGGAAAACACAGTTCGTCTTATAGGGCAGCGATTCGTCCTTTGTTCCCTGCTCATCAAGTACCTTCAGGTATGGTTCCGCCTCCGGTGACTGCGACAGATAAGAAACAAAGGGACTGGGATAAGCTTTGGCATAAAGCAGACCACGCGTAACGGTGCCCATCCACAGACCACCCTGACGATCAAACATCAGCGAATTTACATCAGGCGACATGCTGCGGCCTTTCGAAAGTTTCACAGTCTCATAGTGCTTCACCTCACCCGTCTGATAATAATAGACAAGATAGCCACGTTCAGAGGCTATATATATCTTGTCATCCTTTGGGTAGAGGTCATTCATCTGGAACGGTGTCTCAAGAATCTGCGTCCATCGACGGTCACTGATATCATAGCACATCAGCACAGCCGACTCCTTGCCATTGCGAATCTGATAATACTGGTCGCCCACCAGACAAAGTATCGACGACTGAGCATAGCATTGTTTCTCTTCGGCAGTGGTAAAAGCGCCATCATTATACAGATAGCGGGGATGTTTGTAATCATAAACAGCAACCGAACCATCCGCATGGAACAACAGCAGCAGACTATCAGCATAGAGGTCGACGTCCTGCAGGGTAGCTTTCACATGAAGCGTAAACTCCTTACCTTTCTTAGGATCGGAGAGCTGTTTACCTGAGCGGAACCACATGTTACACTCACCATCGCCATAGATGTCGTCAACGGGTTTATCGACACCCATCTCACGGAGTACAGCCTTCACGTCGGGCATAAAACGCTCCGTCAGCAAATCCACACAGACCAACTTACCAAGATTCTTACCCCATAGGTGATGATATTTGTCAAAGAACATCTGATAACCACCCTTGTAGCCAGGCAGGTCTATAACGTCCTGCTCAGAAGGGTCTATATGCGTAAAATTGTCGCCATCAAAGAAGTTGACATGGCCGATGGTGAAGATGAGTACCCTACCCGTCTTAGTACAACGTACTATCTGCACGCTGTTATCTGCCAAACCATTGGAGGCGTCATAAGAATAAAATACCAAGTTCTCATCATTTGCTATCGCGTTGACACTCATCAGCAGCATCAACAACATTATGCAAACGGTCTGGTAGAGATTCTTATGCATAAGGCCTTCATTGTTTTAGTGCTGGCAAAGATAAGAAGAAAAAAACAAATCTCCAAATATTTTGCTGAATTCTTACACTTTCGGCAGATGGAACTGGTTATTTTGGTCGAAGACCTCTTTGACTGTGTTCACTTCCAAGAACTTGGTGGCACCACCTGCACCGACATTTCCACTGAGATAGGCGATTTTGTCGTCCAAGGCCACATATCCTTTCTGGCGTAACATGCGTACTGCCGCCAAGAAGAGGCGTTCCGAATCAATATGGTCTTTCTGATAGACTGGAATGACACCATACGAGAGGTTCAACAGACGTTGTAACTTGTCCTTATAGCAGATGGCCAACACAGGATGAGGACCACGGAAAGCAGCCAGTGCACGGGCAGTGATACCTGTCGTAGAGTCAGTTATGATACCCTTGACGCCCAACTTCTCAGTAGCTTCAATGGCAGCATGCGCCATAAAGTCGCGTACATCACAATCGGCCGACAAGGGTGCCACGAGCGTATGTTGCATACGGTCCAATTCTGCTTGTTCAGCAATAGCCGCCATCGTCTGTACAGCCTCCACAGGATACTTGCCACTGGCCGTTTCACCAGAAAGCATCAATGCATCGGTACTGGAATAGACCGCATTGGCTATATCAGTCACCTCAGCACGTGTGGGTCGCGGATTATTAATCATCGTGTGCAACATCTGGGTAGCCACGATGACGGGTTTCTTTTTCTCAATACACTTACGGATAATTTTGCGTTGGATACCAGGAATACGTTCTATAGGCACCTCGATACCCAAATCGCCTCGGGCAATCATAATACCATACGAGGCATCAATAATCTCATCGATATTATCAACACCCTCCTGATTCTCTATCTTCGATATAATCTTGATATCGGAGTTGTATGCATCCAGAATGGCCTGCACAGCACGGACGTCAGCAGCAGAGCGCACAAAACTATGGGCAATGAACTCGATGTCCTGATCAATGGCCAGCATAATATTCTTGCGATCCTTGGCTGTCAACGCAGGCAAGTCGATATGCCTACCTGGAACATTTACGCTCTTATGAGCTCCCAGCACACCATCATTCTGCACCTGTGCAATGACGGCAGGACCATTGATGCCAATCACCAGCATATCCAAGGCACCATCATCAAAAAGCACATGGTCACCCTCTTGAATATCTGCCGCAAAGTTCTCATAAGAGAGATTGACGATATCATGCGTAGAGTCTATCTCTGGACGACCGAACAGCTTCACTACGTCACCCGTCTTATACGCTATGGGTTCAGCGCAACCCGTTGTACGCACCTCAGGACCTTTGGTGTCAATCAGTATGCCAATATGTCGGCTTACCTCGCGCACGTTCCTTATTATATTCTTTATCCCCTCCTCCGATGCATGAGCCGTATTCATTCTAACCACATTCACACCAGCATTATAGAGTTGGCGGATGAAGTCCACATTACAGCGACGGTCACTGATCGAAGCAACAATCTTTGTTTGTTTCATAGTAACTTTCTCATTAATTTTCTGCAAAGTTACGAAAAAAATAAGATTTTTGAAAAAAAGTTTGCGGAAAATTTCCATATTCCGTTGAAAAACAGTAACTTTGCAGTCCGAAAATTAAACACATAAGTAAATACAGAGATGACAAAAGCAGAAATCATCAACAAAATCGCTGAGGATACCGGCCTTCCCAAGAAGGATGTTGCCGCTACAGTAGAAGCATTTATGGAAGAGATTCGTGACTGCATGGCCGTACGCAAGGAAAATGTTTATCTGCGTGGCTTTGGCACGTTCACTGTGAAGCACCGTGCAAAGAAAACCGCACGTAACATTTCGAAGAACACAACACTGGTTATCGACGCTCACGACATCCCCGCTTTCAAGCCTGCCAAGAGCTTCGTTGCAAAGATGCAATAATTTAACATTCAAATATTTAAATAATTTAGTATTATGCCAAACGGAAAGAAGAAGAAGGGCCACAAGATGGCTACTCACAAGCGTAAGAAGAGACTGCGCAAGAATCGTCATAAGAGCAAGTAAGCTCTGACGCAGCAAGAGAGAAAATGAAAGGAGTGTACCTGAGAACGTCAGTTCGACGGCGCGCTCCTTTCCTGTAACAAATACCAAACGACAAGAGAATGACAAGTGAAGTAATTATCGATGTTCAGCCGAAAGAGATATCTATCGCCCTGCTCGAAGACAAGAATCTGGTGGAATACCAGAGCGAGAAGCGAGAAGAGGAGAGCTACTCTGTAGGCAACATCTATCTGGGCAAGGTACGCAAACTGATGCCCGGACTCAACGCCTGCTTCATCGATGTAGGCTCTGAGCGCGATGCTTTCTTGCACTATCTTGACTTAGGCACTCAATACAGCTCTTACGAGAAATACCTTAAACAGGTACAAAGCGACAAGAAGAAACTTTATCCCATCCAGAAAGCTACGCGTCTGCCAGACCTTCCTAAAGATGGCAGCATCACCATGCTGAAACAAGGTCAGGAGATACTGGTGCAGGTTGTGAAGGAACCCATCAACACGAAGGGTCCGCGCCTCTCTTGTGACATCAGTTTTGCTGGACGCTACATGGTTTTAATTCCTTTCGGTGATAAAGTATCGGTTTCGTCAAAAATCAAGAAAAGCGAGGAGAGAGCACGTCTGAAGCAACTCGTCCAGAGTATCCGCCCCAAGAACTTCGGTGTTATTGTCCGTACGTCAGCCGAAGGCAAGCGAGTGGCAGAGCTGGATAGTGAGTTAAAGACGTTGCTGAAACGCTGGGAAGACATGATAACGAAGGCTCAGAAAGCCACAAAGACACCCCAGCTATGCTTTGAGGAGACAGGTCGCGCCGTAGCCCTGCTACGTGACCTCTTTGATCCTACCTATGACGGCATCTATGTGAACGATGCTGACATCATGGAACAAGTAAAGGACTATGTCTCACTGATAGCTCCCGACAAGAAGGACATCGTGAAGCTTTATACAGGTACGGTGCCCATCTTCGACAATTTCAACGTCACTAAGCAGATTAAGTCCAGCTTTGGCAAGACGGTGAACTACAAACGAGGAGCTTATCTCATCATCCAGTCCACAGAGGCCATGCACGTGGTAGATGTCAACTCAGGCAACCGCACTCGCTCAGAAAACGGTCAGGAGCAAAACGCATTAGAGGTAAACCTCGGTGCTGCCGACGAACTGGCACGCCAGCTACGACTCAGAGACATGGGCGGCATCATCGTGGTGGACTTTATCGACATGAATCTCGCTGAAGACCGACAGTTGCTCTATGAGCGCATGTGCAAGAACATGCAAAAAGACAGAGCGCGCCACAACATCCTACCACTATCAAAGTTCGGACTGATGCAAATCACACGTCAGCGTGTGCGTCCGGCTATGGATGTCAATGTAGAGGAAACCTGTCCTACTTGCTTTGGCAAAGGAAAAATCAAATCGTCCATTCTGTTTACGGATCAGTTAGAGAGTAAGATTGACTGCCTGGTCAACAAGATTGGAATTAAGAAATTCAGTCTGCACGTACATCCTTACGTTGCTGCCTATATCAATCAAGGCATATGGTCGCTCAAGCGCCAATGGCAGATGAAGTATGGTCTGGGCATACGTATCGTACCCTCGCAGAAACTGGCATTCCTCCAGTATGAGTTCTACGACACGGAACGCCAGTTCATTGACATGCAGGAAGACATCGAGACCAATTCGTAGGGTATTTCACCCTACCCGACAACAGAAAAAAATCTCCGAATCGTTTGTTGGTTCGGAGATTTCTTTTTATCTTTGCAGAAGAATCAAAGACAAAATACCTATGACAACACTGAAGATACTCTTCTGGATATGCCTAATCATCTGCATTTACACATACGTAGGCTACGGTGTACTGCTCTATTTGCTGGTATTGCTGAAACGGATGGTGAAAGGCAAACCCAAACAGATGGAGTTGCCAGAAGACAGTCAATTGCCAGACGTAGCCTTCATGGTATGTGCCTACAACGAACAGGATGTCGTAGAGATGAAGATGCAGAACATCCATGAGTTAGATTATCCCAAGGAGAAACTTCATGTGATATGGGTCACCGATGGCTCGTCAGACAACACCAACGAATACCTGAAAGCATACCCAGAGGTAGAAGTCATCTATTCTCCTGAGCGTCGCGGAAAGACGGCTGCGCTGAACCACGGTCTGTCGATGGTGACGAGTGACATTACGGTGATGACAGATGCGAACACAATGGTCAACCGTGAGGCCATCCGTGAAATTGTCCGTTGCATGCAAGATCCAAAGGTTGCTTGTGTAGCTGGGGAGAAACGCGTCATGTCACGTCATGAAGGAGAGATAGCTGCTGATGGTGAAGGACTCTATTGGAAATACGAGAGTGCTCTGAAACGCCTGGACAGCGAATTGTATTCCGCCATGGGAGCTGCTGGAGAACTGAACGCCATCCGCACACATCTCTATGAGAAGATGTCAGAAACAGCCTTACTCGACGACTTCGTTATGTCAATGAGAATGGTTGAACAAGGATACAAAATAGCTTATACTTCAGAGGCTTATGCTATGGAATACGGTTCTGCAAATCTAGAGGAAGAGTCGAAACGCAAGCGTCGTATTGCTGCTGGAGGACTACAGAGTTCCTGGTGGTTGCGCAGCATGATGAATCCGTTCAAGAACTTCATGGTGGCTTTCCAGTTTGTGTCTCACCGTGTGCTTAGATGGAGCATTACCCCTATTGCCTTAATGGCCCTCATTCCACTGAACGTAGCATTGGTCATGATGAAAGCCGGAACGGTTTACACTATCATCTGGATACTGCAGATACTGTTCTACCTGACTGCATTCAGTGGTTATCTGCTGGAGCAGCACGGCCATAAGAACAAGCTACTCTATGTGCCCTATTATTTCCTATTTATGAACATCAATGTCTTCCTTGGTATGCACTATCTAAAGACTCATCAGGGAGGTGGAACATGGGAGAAAGCAAAAAGAGGATAAAAATTTTGTAAAAAAATGATGGCTATTTGAAGTTTTTGTAGTACCTTTGCAAGGAATAAGACGAATTCGCAAAAGATGAACCAGGATGAAAGAGAGATGCTTCTGCAAAAGATAGCAGAAGCCAATGCAAAATTGCAGACGACTCAGCAAGAGTTAGAGACTGCACAAAAAAGACTCAACGAATACGAAGAGAAGGCTCAGAAAGCGGAACAGGCAAGCCGTATGAAGTCCCTCTTCCTGGCTAACATGAGCCATGAGATTCGCACGCCCCTCAATGCTATTCAAGGTTTTGCTCGCGTAATGGCAGAGACAGACTCTGCTGAAGAACGCATGAAGTACATGGAAATTGTTGAGAGTAACAATGGCCGTGTGCTGGCACTCATTAACGAGATTCTCGACCTGTCCCGTGTGGAGGCTGGCGAGATTACGATTAACAAGAGCATGACTGACCTCAGCGAGCTCTGCAAGAACATCCAGCTCATCTTTAAGTTCCGTTGTCCGGAAACAGTACGTCTGTCATGGTCGAATCCTACCATGAACGTAACACTCAATACCGACTCCAATCGTCTTACACAGTTTTTCTCTAACCTGATTAGCAATGCGTTGAAGCACACCTCACAAGGTAGCATCACCTATGGTTATCGTCTGATTAACGATGGTCAGGAGGTAGAGTTCTTTGTAACCGACACTGGAACGGGTATCGCCGAAGAAGACCTGAAGCATATCTTCACCACTTATATGTCGCGTGATGCAGAAAACCAGAACGGCTACGGCTTAGGACTGGCACTTTGCAAGATTATCATCGAAAAGATGGGTGGAAGCATTAATGTTACCTCTAAGATAGGACAAGGCTCAACCTTTACCTTCATATTACCCTTTGAGGGAACAATTGGCGGTATGCGCAAGAATAGCCGCACGACCACCAACTCGCGCACTATCCGTGTCAGCACGAAGACCGACGTCAAGAACGCTCCGCTGATTCTGGTAGCTGAAGATGAGGACAGCAACTTCGAACTGGTAAAGATTTTACTTTCTAAGCGTTATCGTCTGGTACGTGCCGTCAACGGTATTGAGGCTGTCACCTTCTGTGAAGATGACCGTCCCGACATGATTCTGATGAATATCCGCATGCCAGATATGAATGGTTTGGATGCTACCCGCATCATCAAGGAGGTCAACCACGACATCCCCATCGTTGCCCTTAGCGCCTATGCCTTTGACGAAAACATCCGCGAGGCCAAGGCTGCCGGCTGTAATGAGTTTATGGCTAAGCCGTTCCGCGTGGAAGACCTGCTGGATGTCGTCAAGAAATATGTAAAGGATTAACCAACCCTCACACATCACATTATGGGAAAATTAGCTGTATACAAATATGCTGCCGCCATGTTTTTGGTTATCCAGATTGTGGTGAGCCTCTTCACACTTGTCGGACTCTTCGGTGGTAACGTGACGCCTGTAGGCAATACGGCGCGAGCCATGTGTGTTTATGTCCTGCCTGTGCTCATCATAGCTAACGCTTTACTGATTATCTATTGGCTCATCCGTCGCAGATGGTTACTGGCACTTATTCCAGTTCTTACTATTGCTTGCTGTATTCCTTACATCGGCACCTATTATCAGTTTAACTTGGACGACCCACAACAGAACACCCAGAGCGGTTTGAAGATTGCCTCCTACAATGTGGCTATGTTCGGACGTGAGACTTCGGGCTTCATGGCTCAGGACATCCTTGCCGAGATGCGTCGCCAGAAAGTTGACGTGCTCTGTCTGCAGGAGTACAACGAAGTGAGCGGTGACAAGAAGAATTCTGAGAGTTACAAAGAGTATTTCCCTTATATGCAGGTAGGTCGCGACGATATGGTTATCTTCAGTCGTTACCCCATCACCGCCAATAAGACCATCCTCTTTGAAGAGACGAATAACAGCGCCATGTGGGTCGATATTGACGTCAAGGGCAGCGAGTTCCGCGTTTTCAATATTCACTTGGAGACTACGGGTATCAACCGCACACTCCACAAGGCTGGAAAGTTGATGGCTCAAGGTGGACAGGTGGACAACAACCGTCTGATTAATGCCATTGTGGGTAATTACATGATGGGTATGATGTTCCGCTCTGGACAGGCTATCACCGTTGCCAACGAAAAACGCGAATCTGACAAGCCCGTCATCCTCTGCGGTGACTTTAACGACGTCCCCTACTCCTTTGTATATAATACGGTAAAAGGCGACATGGTTGATGGTTTCAAGGAGTGTGGTGCCGGTTGGATGTACACCTATCGTGGTATGAAGAACAAACCTGTGCGCATCGACTACATTTTCCACGACGAAAGCATCAAGGGTATCTCATACTACAAGACGGACCTGACCTATTCAGACCACTTCCCCGTATTCATGAAGATTGCCTTATAAAGACATTTATCATACAACAAGAAACCCTCGCAATTGCGAGGGTTCTTTGTTATATCAGACAATCTTGAAATACACTCGGCAAATCAGACTATCTTAAAGCGCACTCTGAACGAATGTTCGTGCTCATCCCAGTTGGTTCCTAACATCTCAAAGCGACCTATCTGCGCAGTGGAGCGAACATGTTTTCCAATACAAGGACAAACATCATAGTCGCCAATACGTACCAGTCGGATGCTATCACTGACATCGCTGGGCAGTCGGTCGGCATGCACTCCTTCTGGCAACTCACTCAGAGGCACCACCTCGAAGGTAACGGGCAAGTTTTCCTCTATCAACCGCTGCATCTCACGCTCAATCTCTTTCTCTTCCTGACGCGTGGGTTTGTGGTCAATGTGGAAGCTCATCTTGCTCTTCTTGCGCTCAATATGTGCATTATACGAACGCTCACAACCAAACAGGCGAATCATCACCTGGTTGAGCAGATGCTCCGCAGTATGTGCGGGCGGGAACTCTTCTTTGTTGTGGTCGTTGAATTGATAGTCTTCCATCTCACTTCTTACACTTCACCTTCCACACCCTAGCGCTACGAGCGCCGACATTCATACGCACCGCGCCGTCTGGACGCAGCATCATAGACAGCTTGTCTTTGGTCAGCAAATCAGTAGCCATTGCCGTACACTCTTTTATCTTCAGATAGTCAAAGGCATGAGCAGGCAGATTGACGTCAATGTCCACATCCTGATCGTCAAAATTGGCAACCACCAGCAAGAGGTCGTTGTCAGCCTTGCGCAGGAAGGCATACTGACGCTGCAAATGACCGTTCACATACATGAGGTCAAAGAAAGCACCATCGCTGACAGCTTTCTCCTTACGGGCAATGAGCATGGTCTTCTTATGAATGTCGAAGAGTTGCTGCTCGTCGGCAGTCAGCATCTTCTGGGCAGCACGACACAGAGTGTCCACACTCCAGTAGTCGAAGATGGTAGTGCGACCGTCATTGCCACTGAAGCCCTCACGATCCATGCCGCGTTCTCCATATTCCTCGCCGGCATACAGCATAAACGGATTCTGCTGCATCAGTACAGAGGCTATCATGGCAGGAACACCTTTGCGTCCGTCAGCAGCAAAGAAGTCGCTGGCAATGCGCTGTTCGTCGTGGTTCTCCAGGAAATAGAGCATGTGTTCCCGGATATCGTCGGTCTGTTGCCAGGCATTGCTGATGGCTGACGTCGGTGCATGGTGACAGATAACGCTACGCATCGTGTCATACATACCCACCTTGTCGTACAACCAGTCGAAACCGTTCAGCAGGTAGCGACGATAGTCGTAGGGATTATACACCTCACCAATGAACTTGATGTCGGGGAAGTCCTCACGAACGGTCTTCGTGGCAAAGCGCCAGAACTCGGCAGGTACCATCTCAGCCATATCGCAACGGAAGGCATCTACTCCTTTGGAAGCCCAGAAGAGCAGGATTTCCGTCATCTTGTACCACGTGTCGGGAATAGGGTCGAAGTAACCAATGCGCCCAGCATAGTAGTCAACACCATAGTTCAGCTTGACAGTCTCATACCAGTCGGTTTTCGACGGTGCATTATCGAAATGATCATTACCCGTAGCCTTGGCAGGCTCCTCGATGTAAGCCTCCTTCTCCCCCTGATAGAGGTCGAAAAACGGTGTAAAGCGCTCGCCCGGGCAATAGTAGAAGTTGTTCTGCGGATTGAAGCCCTGCTGAGGGTCGTCATCAGCACCAAGATCCACCACACCCTGAGGCTTGCAGACAGAGTGATACTGGCGAGCCACATGGTTGGGCACGAAGTCGATGACCATCTTCAGACCAGCAGCATGGGTACGCTCCACGAGTTGCTCAAACTCCTGCATACGCTCATCGACATTGACAGCCAAGTCGGGGTCAACGTCATAGTAGTCGGTAATAGCATAGGGCGATCCAGCCTTACCCTTCACCACAGCAGGATGCTGGCGGGGAATACCATACTTACTATAATCGGTCTGCGTCGCATGACGGATAATACCCGTATACCACACATGACTGACACCCATAGCAGCAATATCCTTCAGCACCTTGGGTGTGAAGTCTGCCAACTTGCCACAACCGTTTTCGGCAATCGTGCCGTCAACCTTGCGGGTAACGTTGCGATTGCCGAAAAGGCGGGTAAATATTTGATAAATAATGACTTTATCCACGTTCAAAGTTTTGTTTATTAGTTATTGGTATTGTATAATGGTTATTGCTCGATTCCGTGTGCAGTCACTTCACTGTTAATCTTGGCAATCATACCGCGCAGGGCCTTGCCAGGACCACACTCTGTGAAGTCAGTAGCACCGTCAGCAATCATGTTCTGCACAATCTGAGTCCAGCGAACACTGCTGGTCAACTGAGCAATCAGGTTCTGCTTAATCTCAGCAGGATCAGTATGAGGCAGTGCATCAACGTTCTGGTAAACGGGGCACTTCGGAGCCTTGAATTCTGTCTTCTCGATAGCAGCCTGCAACTCGTCCTTAGCAGACTGCATCAGTGGAGAGTGGAAAGCACCACCTACCTTCAGGGGCAGAGCGCGCTTAGCACCAGCGGCCTTCAGCTGCTCGCAAGCCTCGTTGATGGCATCAATATCGCCAGAGATAACCAGCTGGCCAGGGTTGTTAAAGTTGGCAGCAACGCAGATACCCTTGCCCATCTTGCTGACCTCATCGCAAACCTCCAAGACCTTCTCGTCGGGAAGACCGATGATAGCAGCCATTGTCGAGGGCTGAGCCTCACAAGCCTTCTGCATAGCCATAGCACGGGCATATACCAGTTTCAGGCCATCCTCAAACGACAGTGCACCAGCAGCAACCAGTGCAGAAAACTCACCCAGTGAGTGACCGGCAACCATCTTCGGGTCGAAGGCATCGCCCAAACAAATGGCAGTAATCACGCTGTGCAGGAATACGGCAGGCTGTGTTACCTTCGTCTGCTTCAGGTCCTCGTCAGTACCTTCAAACATAATGTCGGTAATGCGATAACCCAGAATTTCGTTAGCCTTCTCAAACAATTCTTTTGCAGTCTCGTTGTTGTCATACAGGTCCTTACCCATACCAACAAACTGTGCCCCCTGACCGGGGAAAACAAATGCTTTCATCTTTCTTTTAATATATTAAATATGTACGTTTTCAAAACCGTCTGCAAAGGTACTCATTTTTTTCAAAAAAACCAAGATATCTTTTGGATATTTCAGAAAAACATAGTACCTTTGCACACGCAAAACGCGAAAGAGAGTTCGATTTCAATTGACTCTCCTCACGCTCGACAAATGAGAGCACGCTCTCTTTTGTTCTCACATATTCGGAGAGTTGGCAGAGTGATCGATCGCGCTGGACTCGAAATCCGGTATACCCTTTTCGGGTATCGGGGGTTTGAATCCCTCACTCTCCGCAAGAACAAGCAAAAGGGAACCGTGTGGTTCCCTTTCATTCTAGACTTAACAAGATGAAGATGATAAAAGAAGAAAACATAGCGTATCGCCACATTAAAAATTAGCAAGAAAACAAGGTTCACCGTCACGCGTAACACGCTGTGCCACCGCGCGTTAAGTGTGACACTTGTTTTTAGACCTATCGTATCATAGGGCCCGGAGTAATTTTTCTTTACACGATATCAAAAATAATGTTAAATTAGGTTAGTTTTCTGACCTTTTTTTTACAAACAACCCCCTATTACCCTGCCTCCTTCTCTAGTAAGCCTAATACGTAACCTACTTAGCTGTAGTCAGTTACGTATTAGCCTATCTCACTTCCCGTATCAGCCTTCCTTCTTTTCCTTGTCAGCTATTTTCGTTATGTGCGACGGCCGTCGCATATATATTTGACGGTTGTCGCACATATCTGCGACAACCGTCGCAAAATGAAGGAACACTATAATGTATTATGAGACAGTATAAGAAGGAATATCATATCTGCAGATATGACCTCTACGAAAACATAAACCGTCCTTCCTCAGGAGCCACGATTCCTAAGGAAAGACGGTACGAAGTCTGATATTATGATTCAAAAAACAAGTGTCACACTTAACGCGCAGTAGTACAAAATGTTACGCGTGACAGTGACACTTGTTTTTATATTTTCTATTTGTATCGCTCTACAAAAAGCACGCTTTATGCCGCTTCGTAAATATAGTTTCGAAACAGGCTGGTCTTACTTTGTTCTGTGGCTGCTATATCAATACTCTGTAGGGGCGAAACAGTAATCAAGTTATTGGAGTAGCGTGTAAGATAGTTAATAGACTCAACGCTATTGATACTACCATCAGATGGCATTGATCTGACAATCTGCGAAAGGAACTCATATTCCTTAGGTGGAAACAGACCGCGTACGGCATCCAGTTTCTCTTGAGAGTAACGCACATCGACCTTATCCCCGTCGACGAAAATCAGACCAAGGCTGACACGTTCGGAAATCTCAGGGCGGATAACCGCATAAATGATACTGTATTTCATATTATCTAATGTTTTCGTTAAGACAATCCATGAAGTTATCCCAAACGGCAGCTGTCCATTGTGGGTCAAACAACTGATGTAATTTCTCGCTGACGGCATTTGTAGGAACGTTCCATTCTTGCGGCATTTCTGCAATAATCTCTTTCACTATGGCCTCGCTTCTATCAATACTTTCTTCGTAGTCGGTCTTCATACTATTAGCAATAGCGAGAACGTTTTGACAGTCTGCAATTTGAAGGAGATGACGAAATAAATCTGACCACAGAATAGTATCTGTGGACGTGAGTTGTAAGAGTGGATATTCGAAAGTCGCTGTGTTAAAAATACAGCCATAGTCAATTGACACAAACTGTTCTCGAACCACATCATACATCAAGTTTGCATTATTTGCATTGCGGTCTTCATTAGCCACCCAGAAGTCAAATAGGGCAATCTTCATCAGTTGGTTCAACGTCTCAGCTTTTGCTGGAACCTTTGCATAGGTGGAAGGTGTGATGTCAACCACACCATCAAGCCAACGGAAACCTATTGAAGGAGCAGAAATACTATGGGATACGTTTATGCCTTCCCAATGCGCAGGGCGAATATTAACCAATGCAATACCAGGAGTGTTCAGTTGCCATGCTTTAGCCAGATTCACCCCAATGAATTCGCAAGCCAATTTATAAGCTGAGGCAGAGGAACGCATATATTTGCAGACATAGATATTTACGTCTGAACACATCACCATCACCGGTTCCTCGCCAGTATGGAATTGTTGCTCTATCTGCTTAGCGCTGTATAGCCTTGGTATTACCATAATTACTCTTTTCGAGTGCAAATATACAAACTATTTTTGAAACCACCAAACTTTTTATTATTTCCCATGTCTTACGCAGGAAAGCAAATCAATCAAATCAGAAGATTCCGCAAGTCCTTGATGAACTTGCCCACACGACGTGCCTGTCACCTTGCGTCCGGAGGAAAGATTCCTAAGGAAAGACGGTACGAAGTCTGATATTATGAGTCCAAAAATAGGGTTCACACTTAACACGCAGTAATACAATGCTTTACGCGTGAATGTGAACCCTGTTTTTATATTTTTTCTTTCGTTATATAGTTCTTATACCACCAAAAACTATTATTAGGTCTCTACTTCACTACTACTTTTCTTGTGGTTCCATCACTCATTCGGATAACGTTCATACCTTTCTTGAGGTTATCCACTCGCTTACCGTCAATAGTGAAAATCATGACATCACCATTCGCATTCCTCATTATCTGCTTAATGCCAGTCTTGATGGTGTACTGACCATAGATGCTGATATCGTATGCAGGCATCGTGTCAGGAATATATACCCAGGCGAAGTCATATCCTTCACGTTCAGGAACATTAGGAGGTGTGATGATTGCTCCATATTCTACCATATCAGTATAATATGGATTATTATCTACGAAGTAGTTCACCTTATACTTATTTACCTTGAACGTACCAGTAACTGTAACATCATATGCAGGCATCGTTGCAGGAATTGTGCTCCAACCAGAGAAAGTGTATCCTTCCTTAGCAGGCTCAGCTTCTGGTGTAATCGTTGCACCATACTCAATATCATATAACTTGTATTCTATGCCATCAACGACGTATGTCAATTTGTACTTATTAATGCTGAATGTACCAGTAATTGTTACATCATGCGCTGGCATAGTCTCTGGAATTTCACTCCAACCACTGAAAGTATAGCCTTCCTTAGTGGGTGCTGGTTCTGGAGTGATAGCATCACCATAATCGTAGCTAATAGTCTTGTAAACTACTCCGTCCAACATATATGTCAACTTGTAAGCACCCTTTGTGAACGAACCAGTTATCGTTACATCATACGCTGGCATTGTTGTTGGAATGGTACTCCAGCCAGAGAAGGTGTAACCTTCTTTGGTAGGTTCCGCTTCGGGAGTAATGGTTGCACCATACTCTATATCATAGCTCTTGTATTCTACACCATCAACTACGTATGTCAACTTGTACTTGTTGATGCTGAATGTACCAGTAACCGTTACATCGTGTGCTGGCATCGTTGCAGGTATCTCACTCCATCCAGAGAACGTATATCCTTCCTTGGTAGGTTCCGCTTCAGGAGTAATCGTAGCACCATATTCCATCTTATACGTCTTGTAAACCTCACCATCAACCGTGTAAGTCAACTTGTAGCTGTTAATACTGAACGTGCCAATAACGGTTACGTCATGTGCAGGCATCGTCTCTGGTATCTCGCTCCATCCAGAGAAGATGTATCCTTCCTTGGTGGGTGCTGGTTCTGGAGTAATCGTAGCACCGAACTCAATATCGTAAGTTTTGTAAACCTCACTATCAACGGTGTAAGTCAACTTGTACTTATTGATACTGAATGTACCAGTAATTGTTACGTCATAAGCCGGCATCATCGCAGGAATCTCGCTCCAGCCACTAAAGGTATAGCCCTCTTTGGTTGGCTCTGGCTCTGGAGTAATCGTAGCACCGTATTCTATCTCATACGTCTTGTATACTTCACCATCAACAACATAGGTCAACTTGTATTTGTTAATACTGAACGTACCCGTTACTGTTACATCGTGTGCAGGCATAGTCTTAGGAATCTCACTCCAACCAGAAAAGGCATAGCCTTCCTTAGTAGGCTCTGGCTCTGGAGTAATCGTTGTCTCATACTCTACATCAAATGATTTATAATCAACTCCATCGACTTGATAGAGCAACTTGAAGAACTTCGTTACTTTCACATTGGCACTTGCACCATTATCATTATGTACATTACCGCTAATGTCCGATAACTGAACATCCTGTACAGATACTGAGTAAGTTTCAAGAGGCTTCTCCTCACTAACCTTCAGATTTATGTTCATCAACTCGTCTGGAATAAACTCTTTCAGGGAGTTGGAATATAACATAAATCTGTAGACATTATTGCTAACTGCTGTCAAATTACAAGTGATATCACTGGCTTGATTAGCGGATATCACATATTCCTTTCCAGTGTTGTCCTTCTCTAATGAGAAACCATCAGGTAATACCAAGTCAAACTGAATGCCCACGCAACCAGTTATTGACTCTAATAACTTCAAAGTTATAGGAGCCGTTTCACCAGACATCATCTTAACGTCCTGCATTTCAATATTCTCTTCTGCCGGACAAAAGGCAACCTTAATAGTTCCAAAGTTCTTCCAGGGATCTGTTGCCTTATAAGAATCGATTAGTGAAAAAAGCACATGCAATGTAGCGTATTCAATATATGACCCTTCGAATATATCATTTTCTGTGTTAGGAATTTTCTCTGCATAGCAATATATATCAGATAGATTCGGGCACTCTGCAAAGGCTTGTTCAGAAATAGATTCTACTCCATTGCCAATTCTGATAGTTGACAGATTTGTACATCCGTAGAAAACCTTTTTCCCAATTGTATTACAATTATGAATTGTTACTGAAGTCAAACTTTTACATTTATAAAATGCCTCAGGGTCAATTTGTCTGACACTGCTGGGTATTTCAACTGATTTAAGACTATTACAATAGGAAAAAGCTCCATGTCCAATTCTTGTAATGCCATTAGAAATAATGATGTTTTCAAGTTTAACACAACCATAAAAGACTAGTTCAGCTATACATCCCACACTGCTCGGTATTTCTATTGTTGTTAAACTGCTACAACCTTGGAATGCACAAAAGCCAATGAAAGTTACGCTGGTAGGGATGGTAAAAGAGGTTAGATTTGAACAACCCTCAAACCAATACTTACCAATGGTCGTCAAATTATCAGGAACAATTATAGAGATAAGATTCTTACAATTCCTAAAAACTGCGTCCCCGATACTCGTTACACTATTAGGAATCGTGATGGATTCAACCCCAGAATCCTCAAATGCCTTTGCACCAATACATATAACCGTGTTGGGGATGGTAACAGAAACGAGAGTCGTACAATCATAGAATGTTTTTTCCTTTATACTCGTTACTTCATATTTTTCCCCTTCGTATGTAACTGATTCAGGAATTATAATAGTACCGGAGTATTTATTGGGAGCACTTGTCACTTCTGCCTGCTTTGCTTTAGATATCAAATTATAATAAATACCATCAATCTCTACGGCATCAGCACTCGCTAACACTGGCAGCATAATCGTAATTAAAAAAATCAATATCTTCTTCATATTATAATCTATTTTTTGTATTCGAAATTATTATACAGAATCTCGAAGTTTATATTATAAGCAACTTAACTATGATAATTATTTTGTTATGATTTTCTTACCATTAAATATGTAAACTCCTTTCTCCAGCTTTTTCACTGCATTCAGACGATTGCCCTTTAGGTCATAGATGACTGCATTGCCATTATCGTTGTCTATCTGCTCAATACCTGTTGTTGCAGGAAGAGTTTGGTAATAAGAGGTTTCTCCAGTAGGTGTGGCTACTGTTACATTCTCAATACTCAGTATATCTGAATCATTGTCAGTCTCAATTATCTTACCGTTCTCAGGTTGCATCAACTGATTAGACAATGAGTAAACAACCACAGCGTAGGTGTTTGCATCCTTCTGTTGGTACATCAGCTGGTGCGTCTGCTTCATACTCTTTACAAGACGTATATCAACATTTCCTGCGGTCTTTACTTCAAACTGAGCAGCAGTATATTGATTAAGGTATGCTATCTCACCTACACGTCTGCCAACATAGTTGGATACATCGTTGCTATTGTTCAAAATGAACTTCACAATCAAGATGACATCACCTATATCCAGTTTCTCGTTACTGTTTAAGTCGTAGAGCACTATATCCTCAGCAGATGCGTTATTACACATGATAAAATTAACTATTTTTGTCAAGTTACCTACATCGAAATAGCGACTGAAAGTGCCTGTTACAACAATATCATAAGCTGGCATCGTTTCCGGAATCTCACTCCATCCAGAGAATATATATGTCTCATTTATTGGTTCAGGTTCTGGCTCTGGAACAATCGTATCCCCTTTCTTATTCACATACATTTTATAGACTTCACCATCAACCATGTATGTCAAATTGTATGTATTAAGAATAGGACGAATAGAATAACGTTCCAGACTGGTCAGAATATCTTTTGCAAGTTTTTTTGACGAAGAATTGGCTTTAAGAATCCATGTATAAGAGCTAATGGGTTCCTTGGTAGAAGTTAAATAATAAGCTGTATTTCCTCGTTGTTGAGTAGTACTCCACAACGTATCATAATATCCAGCTGCAGGCAGAAACATTGTATTGCCATTGGGACCTTTGATGCAAAAACCATTCATCCCGTTTAGTTCTGTCCAAGTCCACTCACATTCATCAAGCAATTCTTGTATTTCTTCTTTTGTTGGCATACGCCAGTTCTCTCCCCAATTCCCTTTTACAACATCACTATTGTAATATATATAAGAGCCTGTTTCTTCTGGCTTGTTGGCACCGTAATTTACAACAGACCACTTTTTCATAGAACTTAATCCTAAATCTATATATTCATGGCCATCTACAGTGGGACCATCTTCCGAATTGCTATCGAACAAAGCTATTACGGAAATATTAGAGTTAATATTATTGATAGTGTATTGATTATTTGATATATTCGATGTTACATCGGAATTGTTTACAGTTAATTTATACAATTCACAATCAATATTAGGCAAAATTTCTATTGTTGCTTCGCCGCCAGATTTTACACTGAATCTCTTAGTTGAATCTAGTACGGAAATGCCAGCAAATACAATACTACCAAAATCATTAGATTGAATAGTTAGAATACGATTTTGCGCTGAGAAATATGCATAGTTCAGATTATTCCATATATATTCTATTTCGAATTCTGGATACTTTGAAATATCTTGATTAAATTGAACAGAATAGTTCTTATCACTATTTGCCAATAATTCACCATTTACATCTGTATCTGTCAATGAAAAAAGGATTTCTTTAGTATCAGGATCTTTACCTATAATTTTTGTAACATTTATGCTACTGTTCCCCGAATTAGTTAACGAGAATTTTACAATTACTGTAAATGAAGAACCACTCTGAATTTTCGTCATACTACCATTACCACATGTAATATAAGTATTATATTCACTTATTGACATAGAGTCATTTTCAAATTCAACATCTACTGTGATTGCCGTTTGTATATTACTTAATTCATACTGATTATTTGACACATTATTCGTTACATCCGTTCCGTTAACTTTCACTTTCTTTATTGTGCATCCAATATCTGGAGTGAAAGACAACACGATGTTATCACCATCTTTAACCTTGAACGTCTGTGAATTGTTTCTTACCTGGCTTCCATTTCTACACGTAACACTACCAGAGCCTATTGATGATATTGTGATTGTCTGCAACACTGTCTCATCTGTGCCAGGAACTGCTACTATCATGGTTTGGTTGTAATTGAATTGAGAGTTGCTTGGATTTAGCAAATCTATATCATAATATCCGTTATAACGGCCATCCCATCCCCAATTTATGTATACTTTACCAGTCGAATCATACCCGTTTAGCACGAAAGCGTGCCCACTACTTTCAGAACCTTCCCCCTCTGTTCCACAATAAAAGATAGGTTTTCCATTATCCAATGCTTCATAAATGATGCTCAGCCAGTTTTCTCTCTCATAGTTTGAACGAACATATGGTTGAGTCGCATTATCATACTTGAAATATGTCTTAAGAGCATTTAAAGCGTTGTAAGCGGAAGAGCTACTCCCATGCGTGTTGTCACTATATCTCGTGTTAGTTGCGACACCACAGTCTTTCATGAGTTTGGCAACAGCCTGAGTATATGTATCAGAGATGCGCGTGTTAGAATATGAACTATAGTCGTTTAGCATATTGTCCCAATCATATACCGATAGACTAAAGTCTTCTGCAAATGTTATGGTAAAAGAATTGTTATAATTAATATTGTATGAGTTTGTACCCGTACCACAGATGGGGAAATGATGAAAATTCATTATTTGCGCAAGTGCAGTCGCCACACAACCTGTCACACACTGGTATATGCTACTATTATTGGTAAAAGTACAAAAATCATTATATGGACGTTCTTGGCCCCAAATAGTTGTTATCAATGGAGATACTCCTTCTGCTCTTCTTCTAATCTTGGATTGGTCAATTTCCTTAACCCCCTTAGATTCGCTATTCTGCATATTCTTATTAACGGTCTCTATCCACCATTTAAAACCGCAAGGTGAAGAGCCATTAAAGGTGTCAGAAGAAACTCCTATGACACTTTCAAACCTTTCATCTTTTGTAACTACTGCAAATCCTCCTTTTTCATAACCATAAACCTTCAGCTTAGCTAATGACAGTAGTTCTTTCAACTCATTGACATTTGCTACTCTTCTTGTGTTTGAAACCAATGCTTTTGAAGCAGCTTCTTTCATTTCTTGTTCAGTACGGTTTCCCGCATACAAATGGAAAGAGGAAATAAGTAGTAATAACAATAAAATTTGTTTTTTCATATTTAATGTTTTTAGTTACTATAATTCTCGTTATCTCTTAGCTTCACAGCTGCACACGGCAGAAGCGCGGGACTGTCTTTGCCAGTTCCGAGATGAAGGTCGTAGGATACCTAAAGAATGAAAATGGGTTACAGCCCCACGCATATACGTGGAAGCCGTACTGCCCTCTCGCAATCTTTGGTTAGATGAAAGTTTCCTACGTTTTCATCTCGCAAGTTGGGAGCATTACGCTTCTTCTGCCGGAGTGGATTTCTTCAACCTAAAGGTCTAAGTGTGGCTTTGCAGTCTCCCCACTCCGCCGCAAAGATACGAAATAAAATTGAAAGTTGTATCATTTGTATGCTGATTTTTGCAAATCAAGCAAGAAAAATGGAAGAAAACGACGGTCTCGCACTTGGAAGTTACGAAAAAAGTTTCTACCTTTGCAACGCAGAAATAAAGAAGACAATGAAGAAGATAATCATTATGATAGTGGCTGGCATACTGTTAGCTGCATGCCAAGAGTCACTGGAAGAGCGTTGTGCACGTGAGGCCAAGGAGTACACACAGAAGAATTGTCCGCGCCATATAGACACGGAGATAGTGTTGGACAGCATGACGTTCGACAAGGATAGTCATACCATCGGCTACTGCTATACCTTGCAGGGCTCGCTGGACAATCCGCTGAGGGTGGACAGCGCACAATTTAGTGAGGCATTACTCCTGGAAGTGAAGAATTCAACGAACCTGAAGCTGTACAAGGATGCTGGCTACTCGTTCCGATACACCTACCACTCAGAAAAAGATAGCGGAACGAAGCTCTTTGAAGCTACGTTCCGCGAAAATGATTATCGGTGATTGTCGTTGACGGAATCAACGACGATACTGATGATTATTCCTCGATGCCCTCGGGCTTCATGTTGGTGTACACGGTCTGTACATCGTCGAAGTCCTCGAGTTTCTCAATCATCTTGTCGATGGTCTCACGCTCCTCGGGGGTAACGTCCTTGAGGTCGTTAGGAATGCGGGTGAACTCAGCACCCGTTACCTCGAAACCATTCTCCTCCAGGTGCTTCTGGATGGCACCGAATGAAGAGGGATCTCCATAAATGGTGATGCTGTTCTCCTCTTCGTCCTCGTCGTACTCATCCTCTACTCCGTAGTCGATGAGGTCGAGAATCATCTCGTCCATATCCAGACCGTCTTTCTTCTTGAAGGTGAACACGCACTTATGGTCGAACAGGAACGACAGAGAGCCCTGGGTACCCAGGTTGCCATTGAACTTGTTGAATACTGAGCGGACGTCACCCACGGTACGGGTGGTGTTGTCGGTCAGGGTGTCAACGAAGATGGCTACTCCGTGAGGGCCATATCCCTCGTAGGTTACCTCCTTATAGTCGCTCTGGTCTTTACCCATAGCGTTCTTGATGGCACGTTCGATATTGTCCTTCGGCATGTTCTCGCGCTTAGCGTTGGCAATGCAGGCGCGCAGTGCGGGGTTCATGTCGGGCTCTGGACCGCCAGCCTTTACGGCAATGGCAATCTGCTTGCCAATCTTGGTGAATGTCTTGGCCATGTGGCCCCATCTCTTCAGTTTCGTAGCTTTACGATATTCAAATGCTCTTCCCATATAATTTAATTCATAATTAATAATTCATAATGCATAATTAACGAAGCTCGGCATTAAGCTGTTTCTTCAGGTTCTGAATCAGTTTGCTCATGATTGCTTCAATCTGCTTGTCACCCATCGTCTTCTCAGCATCCTGGAGGATGAAGTTGACAGCATACGACTTTTTGCCAGCAGGCAGGTTCTTGCCCTCATAGACGTCGAAGAGCTCGACCTTCTTCAGGAACTTCTTCTCAGTCTGACGAGCAATCTGCTCAATCTGGGCGAACTCAACATTCTTGTCGATGAGCAGGGCGAGGTCGCGGCTAACAGCAGGATACTTGGCAATCTCTGTGTAGAGCACCTTCTGCTTGCGAATGACCTTCATCAGAGCTGTCCAGTTGAGCTCAGCATAGTAAACGGTAGTGTCGATGTCGAACTGCTTCTGCAGCTTCTTGGTCAGCACACCCATCTCGATGAGCTTCTTGCCACCACGGTTCTCGATGGTGAGTCCAGCAGAGAATATAGCGTTGTCAGACTTCTTGCGAACCAGCATGCCAGGCTGTACACCGATGCGTGCCAGAATGTTCTGCACATAGGCATCGAGCTCAGCATACGAGGTATCCTCGTTGGCGTGAGCCCAAGAGCCCTCGACACGCTTACCTGTCAGCCACAGCGCCATGTGGTTCTGCTCCTTATAGGCCTGCACGGGGTCGTCCTGATTCTCTTTCTCAGGGTCGAAGCTATAGACGTTGCCGAACTCGAAGAAGCGGCAGTTGCCGTTCTTACGCTTGGCATTGTGTTCGATACTCTCCAGACCGCCATACAGCAGGGTGCCACGCATCACGTTGAGGTCGCTAGACAGTGGATTCATAATCTTTACCAGCTGAGCCTGCTGCTCTTCAGCATAGTAGGCGGCCTTGGTCAGCGAGTTGTTCAGAATCTCGTTGAAGCCAGCGCCCACCAGCTGTTCGCTAACGAGGTTAGCCAGCTTGTGCTTCTGGTCTTCGTCGCCCTTGATGACGAGACTTGACTTCAGCTGAGTAGGAATCTCTACATTGTTATATCCATAGATGCGCAGGATGTCCTCCACCACGTCGCAAGGACGCTGTACGTCCACACGGTAGGCTGGAATCTCGAGCTTCAGTGCCTCAGCGCTCTCGCTGAGCACTTTCATCTCCAGGCTCTCGCAGATGCTCTTGATGGTCTCTACGGGAATCTCCTTGCCGATGAGTGAGTGAACATAGTTGAAGTTGAGGTCGACAACGGCATTCTCCATCTTTTCGGGATAGACGTCCTTGATATCCATAGACACCTTGCCGCCTGCCAACTCCTTGCAGAGCTGAGCAGCATATTTCAGGGCGTCGATGGTGCCATTGGGATCTACGCCACGTTCGAAACGGAACGAAGCATCGGTGCTGAGTCCGTGACGACGAGCTGACTTACGAATCCATGTGGGATGGAAGTAAGCACTCTCCAGCACCACATTTTTGGTGGTTTCGTAGGTACCACTACCCTTTCCACCGAAGACACCAGCGATACACATGGGCTCCTCGGCATTGCAGATAGCCAGGTCGCGGTCGCTCAACTTGTGCTCCTCGCCATCGAGTGTCTGGAAGGGTGTGCCCTCGGGCATCGTCTTAACGACAATCTTGTGACCCTTCACCATGTCAGCATCGAAGCAGTGCAAGGGCTGACCCAGTGCCATCATCACGTAGTTGGTGATGTCGACAATATTGTTGATAGGACGCAGACCGATTACGCTGAGCTTGTTCTTCAGCCACTCGGGGCTCTCCTTGACCTCACAGCCAGTAACGCTGACACAGGCATAGCGCTTGCAGGCCTCTGTGTTCTCGATAACAACATCGATGGGGAGGGAATTATTGTCGACAACGAAATCGTCGACCACAGGACGATGGGTAGCGGTCTTGTAGCCATTCTGCTTCAGCCAGGCATACAGGTCTCGAGCTACACCCCAGTGAGAAAGGGCATCGGCACGGTTGGCGGTGATATCCACCTCGATGAGCCAATCACTCTCCAGATGATAGTATTCTGCGGCGGGGGTACCGACAACTGCATCTTCAGGGAGTACAATGATGCCAGCATGGTCTGTACCGATGCCTATCTCGTCCTCGGCACAAATCATACCCATTGACTCTACGCCACGCAGCTTCGACTTCTTGATAACAAACTCCTTGTCACCATCGTAGAGCACACAGCCCAGGTCGGCCACAATGACCTTTTGGCCTGCTGCTACGTTGGGAGCACCACAGACAATCTGCTGGGGCTCGCCCTTACCTAAATCTACTGTTGTTACGTGCAGGTGGTCTGAGTCTGGGTGCATCTCGCACGTCAGCACTTTACCTACGTAAAGTCCCTTCAAACCGCCCTTGATACTCTGTACTTCTTCGAGTGCGTCAACCTCCAGACCTGTCGATGTCAAAGCATCGCACACCTCCTGTGGTGTCAGGTCGAAATCAACGTATTCTTTCAACCATTTATAAGATATATTCATTGCAATGAAATTATAATTTCCGAAAAACGGTGCAAAGGTACAAAAAATCGGGCAAAGCACAAAGCATTTGCCCGATTTTCTTTTGTATCAATCGTTGTATAACTACTTGTTCTAATGCTTACATAGCAGAAGCGGTAAAGAGCCACTGATAGATGCATGAGCAGACACCGAAAAGGACGATACCTGCAGTGCAAACTGTCAAAGCAAGCTTGGTATTAACATCACTCTTGAACGTTGGCAGTGGTGTATCAGTCTGCTTGATGTACATAGCCTTGACGATGAGCAGATAGTAGTACAAACTCACAACCGTGTTGACCAAGGCGATAAATACCACGAAGTAAGCCCAGAAGGAGCCTTGCTCGGCAGCAGCCATGAACACGAAGAACTTAGAGAACATACCTGCAAACGGAGGAATACCAGCCAGCGAGAACAGCGCCAGCGTCATAAGAAACGCAAGCTTGGGGTTGGTCTGATACAAACCATCGTAAGCACTCATCTTGGTAGCGCCACCATTATTCTGCTCTACAGCTGAGATAACGGTGAAGACAGCCATGTTAGCTACGACATATACCAGCACGTAGTACATGAGTGAAGCCATACCTGTCTGCGAGGCGCCGATGACTGCCAACATGATGTAGCCAGCCTGAGAGATAGAGCTGAAGGCCATGAAGCGCTTGAGCTCGCTCTGACGGATAGCAAACAAATTAGCGATAGTGATAGAGAGCACGATAAGCACATAGAGCATGTACTCCCAATACTCAACCAGCGGAGCAAAAGCCTTGCAAAGGATAACCATTGCAGCAAAAGCTGCAGCACCCTTTGAGCAGACACTCAGGTAACCGGTGATAGGTGTAGGAGCGCCCTCATAGGTGTCGGCCGTCCAGAAATGGAAAGGCACGAGCGACAGTTTGAATGCCAGACCGCTGAAGAAGAACACCAGACCCATGATTGTCAGTGGTGTAGCCCCCTCATAGAGCGGGTTGCAGCCCATGATAGCCTCAGCAACATCGCCAAAATAGAGCGTACCTGAAGCAGCATAGACAAATGAAATGCCATATAGCATGACACCACTTGAGAAAGTTGCCACGAGGATATACTTGGCAGCAGCCTCAGCGCTCTTTTTCTTATACTTGTCGAAAGCCACTAAGCAGGCCATAGGTACTGAAGCAGTCTCCAGACCAAGGAAGAACAGCAGGAACGAGCCGCTGGACATCATGACATACATACCAAGCAGTGTAGAGAGTATCAGCAGATAGAACTCTCCAGCATATTTTGATGCCTCATTTTTCAACCAGGGCTGAGCCATGATAACCACGATAAGTGCACCAATTGTGAGGATAATCTTCATCACGTTGGCAGCCTGTGAAGCCACATACATGCCACCGAATGCCTCAGCGGGTTCAGCGAGCAAGGCAATACGTACAGGTAATACTATCAACAATGCAGCAGTGACAGAGAACAACACATCGAGTTTCTTTTCGCTGCGATGCATGATGAAGTCTACCACAAAGACTGCTAACAAAGTGAGCACGAGGTAAAACTCGGGAATCATATTTAGGAATTGTCCGTAATTCATATCTTTCGTCCTCCTATATTAGATGATATTTTCGAGAATTGGTCCTACGGCGTCAGAGATGACATTGCTTGCCCAGAGTGGGAACAGGCCGAGGCCAGCGACACATGCGATAAGGCAGATAACAGCGACGCGCTCGTCCCAGGTAGCATCGGTGAGCTCCAGATAGTGCGGATTCTTGACCTCGCCATAGAGTATCTTGCCAACAACACGAAGGATGTAGACTGCCGTGACGACAATCGACGTACAAGCGATGATGGTAGCCACACGATGGAAGGTATCGGCATTCTCAAACGAACCAACGAAGATGGTCATCTCGGCAATGAAGCCTGAGAAGCCCGGCAGACCGAGGTTAGCCAAACCCGCAATGACGTAACCCACAGCAAGGAAAGGCATAATCTTCATCAAGCCATCCAGATAGCGGATATCGCGAGTGTGAGTACGACCGTAGATCATACCAATCAATGCGAAGAAGAGGGCCGTCATCAAGCCGTGTGACAACATCTGCAGGATAGCACCCGTGCAAGAAGTCTTGGTCATCATCAACAGAGCGAAGAGCACCAGACCACAGTGTGACACTGACGAGTAAGCATTGATGTACTTCAGGTCGGTCTGCACACATGCTGAGAAGGCACCATAGACTACTGAGATGGTGGTGAGAATCAGGAAAATCCACGCCAGCTCATTGGCTGCATCGGGCAACAGATACATAGCCACGCGGAAGCAGCCGTAGCCTCCCAGCTTCATCAGTACACCAGCATGGAGCATAGATACTGCCGTGGGGGCAGAAGCATGACCGTCGGGTGACCATGTGTGGAAGGGGAACAGCGCGCCCAGCACACCGAAACCAATGAAAATGAACGGGAAGAACATCTTCTGAATATGAACGGGGATGTTGTGCATGGCAGCAATCTCGTTGACGTTCATCGTGGTAGCACCGCTGAAGTAGTAGATGCCCAGCAGACCGATAATCAGAAGGGCAGAACCTCCCATCAGCATCAGCGTCAGCTTCATGGCAGCATACTCCTTGTTGCCGGAACCCCATACACCAATCAGGAGGTACATGGGAATCAGGGCTACCTCATAGAACATGAACATCGTGAACATATCGGTGCAGATGAAGAAGCCGTAAACACCCGTAGAAAGGAGGGTGAACCAAAGGAAATACTCCTTGGTGAGAGGCTTCAGCTGCCATGAGGCAAAGGTACCAGTGAACACGATGATGCTCGATAGGAGCAGCATCACGACAGAGATACCATCGACACCAACACTGTAGGCAATATTAAGTGGCTTGAACCAAGGCGTAGAAGCCGTCAACAGCATTACATCGGTGTTACCTGCTGCACGCTGCTGAACAAAGTAGATGGTCAGCCATACGGACAGGGCCAGCAGACACGAGGCGCCAGCCACCATCACACCACGCACCTGATTGAGCGACTTGGCCAGCCAAAGACCGAGCAGCATCAGGGCGGGGATTACTACGAATAATGTTAATATACTCATAATTGTACTTTCGTTTTTAGATTGCAAGCAGGATTAATGTTAATGCAACGGTACCAGTAAGGAACCAGACAGCATACTGGCGGACATCGCCACTCTGCCAGGGACGCAAAGACTCTCCGGCCTCGTTAGCACCCCATGCCATGAAGTTGAACGTGCCGTCAACAACGTGGCGGTCGAACCAGGCAATAGGCGTAGAGATGCAACGGAAGATGATGCGGTGAGTGACATACTGCCAGATTTCGTCCTGATAGAAGCGCTTGTAGGCTGCACGGTGCAGCTTGGGGAACGCTTTGTACAGACGGTCAGCGATGGGCTGACTCTCACCTTTATAGATATAGGTAGCGAGACAGATACTCAAGATAGCAATAATCGTTGAAGTAGCAGCAATCTGCGTGTCGAAGTGGATGGTATAGTTGGTACCCTCGGCATTGACAAACTGACCGAAGCTGCCACCCCACCCTGCAAAACCTGCGATGGTTGAGTAGATACCAACACCCATTGTAATAACGCAAAGCACAATGAGAGGAATGGTCATCGTAGCAGGAGCCTCATGAGGTGTATGATGCGTATGAGCCTCCACATTCTCTGTACCCCAGAAAATACCGTAGTATAGACGGAACATATAGAAAGCGGTCATGGCAGCAATACCCGTCATAATCCAGCCAACCACAGGGCTGTATGCAAAGCAGGCGGTGATAATCTCATCCTTCGAGCTGAAGCCTGAGAAGAAAGGAATACCTGCAATAGCGAAACAGCTGATGAGGAAGGTGATATTGGTAATCGGCATGTATTTGCGCAGACCACCCATCATAGCCATCTCGTTACTGTGGACGGCATGGATGATACAACCAGCACCGAGGAACAAGCAGGCCTTGAACATAGCATGGGTGAACAAGTGGAACATACTAGCCATGAAACCAAGCTGTGCGTGATTGTCGAGCGCAGCACCATGATGACCAGGCAGACATACTCCCAATGCTACCATCATGAAGGCAATCTGAGAGATGGTTGAGAAGGCCAGCACACGCTTGATGTCACTCTGGGCACATGCCACAGCTGCAGCATAGAAAGCAGTGAAGACGCCAACCCAGACAACGATGCTCAACGACTCTGGAGCATAGTTAATCCAGAGAGGGAACATACGAGCAATCTGGAACACACCAGCTACAACCATGGTAGCAGCATGGATGAGTGCAGAAACAGGCGTCGGACCCTCCATGGCATCGGGCAACCAAATGTGCAACGGGAACATAGCACTCTTACCGGCACCACCGATGAACATCAGCACTAAGGCTGTAGGCAGAACAAAGGCTGCACCGGCAACAGTACGGACATCGCCAGAGACTGTGAAGTCGAAGCTAAACGTACCTGCATAATAGCCAAAGAGCAGGATACCGATGAGGAAGAACATATCGGCAAAGCGCGTCACGATGAAAGCCTTCTTAGAGGCGGCAATGGCGGGCTTCAACGGATAGTAGAATCCAATCAACAGATAAGATGAAACACCCACCAACTCCCAGAATGTGTACATCTGGAAGATGTTGGTAGCCACAACCAGTCCGAGCATAGACATGGTGAACAGGCTCAAGAAAGCGTAGTAACGCTGGAAGCCCTTCTCACCGTGCATATAGCCGAACGAGTAGATATGCACCATCAAAGAGACTGTCGAGATAACAATCAGCATCATGACCGAGATGGGGTCCAGCAGGATACCCATGTCGAAATGCAGATTGCCCAAGGGCAGCCATGTGAAGTTATAAGGAACGATGGTGGCGTAGGTGCCGTCAGCCGTACGGTCTGCCGTGAAATAGGTGAAAGCCGTCAGGTATGAGAGCACGGTAACCAGTCCCAAGGATGTAGTGCCGATAAGACCAGCGGTCTTATGCGACATCTTCATGCCAGCGAGCGCAAGAATCACGAAGGACAGCGCGGGCAGCAGAAGGATCAGAAATGAATAACTATATATTTCCATAACCATTTACCATTTCATGTTCTTGATACTGTCAACGCTATCGCTACGGAAGTTGCGGTAGACATTGATGATAATAGCAATAGCCACAGCCGACTCAGCAGCTGCCACACCAATGACAAACAGGGTCATGAACATACCCTCCATGCCATGAGGATAAAGCAGACGGTTGATAGCTGCAAAATTGATGTCAACGGCGTTGAGCACCAGCTCGACAGAGATGAGCATGGCAATGAGGTTGCGACGGGTCACAAAGCCATAGACGCCTATAAAGAACAACAGCGCACTCAGTGCGAAATAACATTCTACTGGAATCATAGCTTGTCCTCCTTTTCTTTACGTGCAACAACCAAGCCACCGATGATGCAGGCCAGCAGGAACAGTGAGATAAACTCGAAAGCGAGTACATACTGATACTTGCCAGCACCCACGAGGGCTGTACCAATCTCTTTCATAGGAACCTCCACATTGGTGGGAGCAATGGTGTAGAAGCCTGTCTTCAACAGAATGAGACATACCACCACCAGTCCAGCGAGGGCAGCAAGAGCGCCACCTATCATCTTGCTAGACTTCACACGCTCCTCTAAGCCCTGAAGAGTACGCTTGCTAACCAGCTGGATAGCAAATACATAGATCATCGTAACGCCTCCGGCATATACGCTAATCTGAGCAGCTCCCAAGAAGGTGTAGTCAAGCAGGAAATAGATGCCTGCCACACCAAAGAGCACGAACAACATGAATGTTGCGGCTCGCATAATCTTCGTCGTGGTGACACACATCAGCGCCGAGCCGATGATGAACACCGCGAGAATGATAAACATTATTGTATTACCCATAACGCGTTACTTCGTTTTAGTGTTAAACTTACCGATTTGCCACTCAGCACCGCCCTCAATGAGATTGGGCAGCGAACCACCCTGATATACTTCCTTGTCGAGGTGAAGCACCAGCTTGTTACGATCGAACACAGCGTTCTCGAAATCATTCGTAAACTCGATGGCATCAAAGTTGCAGGCGTTGGTACAGAGCTGGCAGAACATGCAGTCGCCCAGGTCGTACTGATAGTCGTCAAGCACCTTCTTCTTCTTTCCCGTCTCAGGGTCCTCAGTCATGTGGCTCAGAATCTTGATGGTTCCATTGGGACATGACTTCTCACACAGCGTGCAGGCAGTACACTTGTAGTTGCCATTCTCGTCGCGTTTGAAGACGAGACGACCACGGTGACGCTTAGACACGTGCAGTGTAGTCTTGCGGTTTTCGGGATACTGCTCGGTCGACTTATTGGTGAAGAAGTCCTTGAAATACTCCTTCCAAGAGGTCTTCATACCAACAGCCAAAGTCTTCAGGCCATGCCCGATTTCTCCGAAATATGTTTTATTATCTTCCATTGCTATACCTTATTTAATATATAGGCCGAGGGCCACAACAACAGTCATGATCACGAGGTTGAGGAGAGCCAGCGGCATGAGGTACTTCCACTCCAGCTTCAGGATCTGGTCGATACGCAGACGTGGGAACGTCCACTTAATCCACATCAGAATCCACACCAGGAAGAAGGCCTTACCCATGAACCATACGATACCGGGGATGTAGTTCATCACCTGGTCGAAAGCGGCAATGCCGATGTTCACAGGAGCCCAGCCACCAAGGAATACGGTAGCGGCAATACCAGCGATGATAAAGAGGTTCAGGAACTCAGCGAGGTAGAAGAAGCCGAAGCCCATACCTGAATACTCAGTATGGTGACCAGCGGTCAGCTCACTCTCAGCCTCAGCCATATCGAACGGGCCACGGTTAGCCTCAGCATTACCTGCGATGAGGAATACGAAGAAGGCGATGATGGCGGGGATATGACCCTGGAAGATGAGCCACTTCCAAGGACCGGTCTGTGCCTCGACAATACCCGACATCTGCATGGTACCAGTCAGGATGACGGCGGTAATCAGACAGAGGCAGAGAGACATCTCGTAAGAAATCATCTGCACAGCACCACGCATGGCAGAAACCACCGAGTACTTATTGTTTGAACTCCAACCGGCCAGGAAGATACCTACCACGCCAATCGAAGAGATGGCGGTGAGCAGGAACACGCCGACGTTGAAGTCGAGGATGGTGGCACCATTGTTCCAAGGCAGGAACGAGAAAGCACCCACAGAGCCGATAATCACCAAGAGCGGAGCAACAAGATAGAGCAACTTGTCGGCGCGGTCAACGAAGAAGATTTCCTTGATGAGCATCTTCAACACGTCGGCAAACACCTGCAGCAAGCCCCAATAACCTACTCGCATCGGGCCCAGACGGCACTGGAAGTAGGCGCAGACCTTACGCTCCATAAAAATCAGTACGATGGCTATCAGCGCATATCCCAGCAGGATGCCTGTGCCGACCAGCACGCACTCAATCAATATCGCCAACCATTCAGGACAACCCAGTGTCACCTGCAGCAGTTGGTCGAACCATTGGGTAAATATAGAAAAGTCGAACATATGTTTATTCTTTTATTATTATATTCTTTTATTCTTCGACTATCTGTCAATATCTGGAATTACTACGTCAATAGCGGCACACGTAGCAATGAGGTCGGCAATCTTCTGACCACGCAGCATCGGGTCGAAGGCACCTACCAGCGAGAGACCCATCGGACGCATCTTCATGCGGTATGGACTCTTGTCGCCACGAGAGTCGAGATAAACGCCAAACTCACCAGCTACACCCTCAACAGAGTAGTACCACTGTCCCTCAGGACACTTGATGATAGGCTTCTGCTTCACGTAGAAGTCGCCCTCAGGGATATTGTCAATGAGCTGTTCGATGATGTTCAGACTCTGGTACATCTCGTTGATGTGTACGAGGTAGCGATCCATAGAGTCGCAGCCTGTCAGCGTGCACTGCTCCCACTCCACCTTGTCGTACATGTCGTACGGATGGTTCTTGCGCACGTCGTTCTTCCAACCAGAAGCACGACCGGCAGGACCCGTCACGGCGTAGTTGATACAATCCTCAAGACTCATCGGGCCACAGTTCTCCAAACGGTTGTGGGTAATGATATTGTCACCGAAGATATCCATATACTCCTGGATGGTTGGACGCAGATACTTCACGAGGTCCTTACAGTTCTTGACGAAGTTAGGATCGATGTCATCCTGCAGACCACCAATACGGTAGTAGTTCTGAATCAGGCGGCCACCTGTAGTCTCTTCCATGACATTGAGCACGTGCTCACGGTCACGCATGCCATAGAGCATACCGGTCAGTGCACCCAGGTCCTGAGCGACACATGAGGTGTAAAGCAGGTGACTGTCGAGACGCTGCAACTCATCCATAATGGTACGGATGTACTTGATGCGGTCTGTCAGTTCGACCTCCATAGCCTCCTCGATAACACCAACCAGTGCATGGCGATGCTGCATGGCTCCCAGATAGTTAAGACGGTCGGTCAGAGCCAATGTCTGAGGATAGGTCATGCCCTCCCACATCTTCTCAATAGCACGGTGGATATAGCCGAGGTGTGGATAGATGCGCTTGACGGTCTCACCGTCGAGAACGGTCTGCAAGCGGAGCACACCGTGGGTGGCGGGGTGCTGAGGACCGATATTGATAACATAGTCATCGCTGGTAAACAGCTTGTTCTGCTTTGACTGCAGGACACCATCCTTGTCGAGATAGAACTCCAGACCGTAGTCGGGTTCTACATCATCCTCCAAGGTGTACTTGTCGTTGAACTGCCAGTCCTTACGGAAAGGATAGCCCTTGAAGTCTGAACGCAGGAACAAACGGCGCATATCGGGATGGCCCAGGAACACGATGCCAAAGAAGTCGTAGACCTCGCGCTCCAGCAAATCAGCAACTTTCCAAATGTTAGATATAGTTGGGATGTAAGCAACCATCTGACCCTCCATAGCGCTAACGCCATTACTCTGCATGCCGTCGCCACAGACTTGTGTCTTAGCAATCTGCTTCACCGAGCAACGTTCGTGAGTCTTCGTATTCTCAAGGATGTAGATACATCCGAGTCCCTCTTCTGGACCGAAGTCCTCACCGACGATAGTAACAAGATAGTCAAAACCCTTCTTGTCCTTCAAGTTCTGCATCTCAGAGGCGAACTTGTCAAAATCGAATGATAAGAATTCTAATTTCATGCCTTGTCCTCCTCCTTTACAGTGGGCTGCGATTCAGTCGCAGCCGACTTCATTTCTTCCACAAACTCCTGAGGCACATCCGTAATAACCATTGGCTCACGACGATGGTCGTTGTGCTTGGAGCGGAATGTCAGTTCCTCATTAGAAACACCCAGTGCAGCCTCCTCAGCGGTCTGTTTGTGGTTAGCACCACCGAAGAATTTCTCAATCTTCACCATACGCTGCAGCTGCATCATGCCATACATGATAGCCTCTGGACGTGGAGGACAACCAGGAATAAATACATCTACAGGTACAATTTCCTCGATACCCTTCACAACATGGTAACTCGACTTGAACGGACCACCACTGATGGCACAGCCACCGACAGCAATCACATACTTGGGTTCAGCCATCTCGTCATACAGACGCTTCAAGGCTGGAGCCATCTTATGCGTAATGGTACCAGCACACATAATCAAGTCAGCCTGACGAGGAGAGTTACGCGTCACCTCGAAACCGAAACGGGCGAAGTCGTAACGAGCACAACCACAGGCCATAAACTCGATACCACAGCATGATGTGGCGAAAGTCAGTGACCAGAGCGAATTAGAACGTCCCCAATTGATGAGCTGATCCAGCGAACCAGTAATCACATTGACGCCACCCTCATGGAGCTCGTCAACAATCTTCTCCAACGAGGCATTGTCGTTCCACTCCTCGTAGGGAATACTCTTGATGTGCGGCTTTCTTACTTCCATTCCAAGTCTCCTTTCCGCCAGGCATACGCCAAGCCTAATACCAGTACTACCAAGAAGAAGCCAATACTCAGCAATGCTGCTGCACCGAACTCCTTCACTACCACTGCCCATGGATACAGAAACACCGTTTCCACATCAAACATGAGGAACAAGATGGCGAAGAGGTAGAAGCCCACCGACACGGGTAACCATGAGCTGCCTCGCGTGGGGATACCACTCTCATACGGTTCACCTTTCACCTTCGCGTAGGACCTTGGTCCTATCAGCTTGGCTACTACGTAAGCCGCCACCACCAATGTAATAGCCGTCAGCAAGACGGTAATTAACAAAGTAAAGTTCATAAAAATTATATATTACAATATTGTATGCTTTCTTAGCGACTGCAAAGGTACATAAAAAAAATGAGAAATGAGAAATGAGAAATGAGAAATTTGCTACAACACTGGAAATTTATACATTTTTCATTCTACGACAAAAAAGCCGCTACCTTTTACAGGTAACGGCCTTAATTATTTTCCTTTTGGAAAAGCCTCTTCGGAGAGTTCCTTAAAGAAGTCGTATTCCAAAATGACACTGATCCTCATCAGTAGCCGAACATCCAAGCTCTTACGCTTGAAAATGTTATATACATTTGTACGTTCGCAAGGTATCTGTGTAGCCAACCATGCGGCTGACCTGCCCTGCTTTCTGAGAATCTCTTCGATGTGCTTACCAATATTCATTTTGCAGTCTTATTTAGTTTCTTTACTTTTGGTACTTCTCGCCTGCAAAGGTATGAAATATATCTCAATATATCAGCACATTGTTGTAGAATTCTTTTTTGCAAAAGTACTAAAATTGCAAACTTTTTCTGATATTGACAACAGAATGTTGAAGATATGACAACAACAATCCAATAGAACGTAGAATTATCCGTTTCTTTCGATGATTTCCAAACACATACGACTGTTGTGGTATGGACATTTCCAAAAGCCAGCTTTATCGTCAACAGTATTCAAGGAACCGTCAGGATGACGACTCCAGAACCACTCGCCGTTTTTATAATCAATGAGATTATCCTTGATATAATGCCAGCAACGCACAGCTTTCTTCAGTGCATCTTCATCGCCGAAATGCTGATAGAGGTTATACCACCCCACTACATTCTCAGCCTGCACCCACCAGTGGAGATCGTCATCCACATGTCCCGTATCAAGATTGGCCTCATGAATCATAGAGCCATCGGGACGCAGACCTTTCTCTGAGGCTTTAGCAACCTCACGAACGACCTTCTCCACCTTGTCCAACACTTTTTGGTCACCCAGCACCAATGCAGCCTCATGCATCAGCCATGAACACTCGATGTCGTGTCCATAGCTTTCCAGGTGTCCAGCGCCACGTGTCCAGTCCATTTCAAAGAACAGGTCTAAATGATGCGTCTCCGGGTTCAAAATCTTATCGGTAAAGATGTCAATGAGATTACGCAAAGCACCTTCTACACAGAGAATGGTTTCTATCGGCACACTGATGCCTACAGGAAGAACGGAACCGATAGCAGGCACATAGTCGCACGACTCCTTGGCTTGCAGTTCCTTCAGACAACGCAGCAGATTGGTATAAGGTTCAATGATATGCAAATGGGTATTCTGCGACTTAGGGAAGTTGGCATCCAATTCTGACAGGCGCATATCGGCAATCGGTTTCCAATCGCGTGTCATCGCTTCGATATAGCCATTATGCTCACGATCAAAGGCATGTTCCTCAATACAGCCGAATAGCTGCAACGCATAGTCCAATGCCTCACGGTCGTCTGTAGCACGAGCATATTCCGTCAGGCCATAGATAGCAAAACCAATTGCATAGAACTGTTTCTTGGTATCCAACGGATTGCCTTGATAGTCAACACTCCAATAAACACCGCCATACTCTGGGTCAATAAAGTGCTCAATGATATAATCCTTGGCACGAGTGGCAGCCTCAAGATACTCTTGGTTACCCAAAACACGATAAGCCGCTGAGAACGACCACAGGATACGGGCGTTCAATATCGCTCCTTTCTCTGCCTCGGGATGCAAGATGCCAGTCCCATCGATACGACCATAGAAACCACCATGTTCTTGGTCTTGCATCTTATCAAGCCAGAAACGCAGGATGTTGTTCTGCAACACATCCTGCATTTCTTGTTTCATTGTCTGAACCTCGTTCATTTCTTAATGGGATAGATATACAACAGTCCTATCATGATGGCAGCAATGATTGCAGGGAAGATAGAGAAGAGTGCCCAAATCATTGACTGCACGGAAGCCTCGTCGGTAATGGTGATAACGGTCTGTCCCGTCGCATCAGTACCAGAGATAAAGCCGGCAATACCTAACAACAGGGCTACCAATGAACCAGAAATAGCCGTACCAAACTTCATAGCCATTGTACCTGACGAGAAAATCAGGCCCGTAGAAGAGGTACCGTTCTTCTCAGTAGCATAATCAGACACATCAGCATACATCGACCACAGCAGCGGAGAGTAGATACCGATACCAATAGATGTCAGAACGACGACGGCAATCATCAACCAAATAGAAGAAGTATTCATGGGGATAAAGAAGTAAATCACCGAGGTCACCAAGCAGATAACACCCGCCCAGATAAAGGCCTTGCGCTTAGAGCCCACCCATTTGGTAAAGATAGGTGATACACCACCAAACACCATACACGTAGCCTCACCAAAGGTCATGAAGACAGTATAGTTAATGATGAGTCCACTAATAGTCACTTCTCCATTCATGCAGTATTCAAACATATAGCCTGCCACTGCATAGCGGAAACCATTGAAGAAATTCATGCAGACGCCGATGAGTGTCAGAATAATCCAGGGCTTATTACGGAACAAATCAGCAAAAGGCTTCAACGAGAACTTCTCGGCACGGATGGGTTTCAGGCGTTCTTTAGTAAGCAAGCCACAAGCCAGTGTGCCTGCAGCTGCCAGGATGCCAAAGAAAGCACCCAGCACAGCATACTGATGTTGGTCAGAACCTCCCACGAACTTCTGCAGATAAGGGAATGACAGCAAGGTAATGAATCCCATAGCGTAGGCACCTACCATGCGGAATGACGAGAACTGGTTCTTCTCGTTGTCGTCCGTAGTCATTACACCCAGTAATGAGCCGTAAGGCACGTTGACAGCTGTATAGATAACCATCATCAACAGATAGAACGTATATGCCCAGATGCGTTTTCCTGTCAGTCCCAGTTCTGGAGTATAGAGCAACAACGCAAAAATCAGACCGAAGGGGATGGCGCCATAGATAAGCCACGGACGATAGGTTCCCCAGCGACTCTGTGTGCGGTCGGCCAGCGAACCCATCAAGGGGTCAGTCACCACATCAAACATACGAGCAATAAGCATCAGAGTCGCCGTATCAGCCACTGTCAGTCCGAAAATATTGGTAAAGAACAGCGGGAAGGCGATGGACATCACTTTCCAGGTAATACCACCAGCAGCAGCATCACCTAAGGCATAACCGATTTTTTCTTTTAATGTTGCCATAGTTATAGGGGTTTATTTTTAGCTATCAGTTTCTTGATGGTTTCCACAGAGGCTGCAGTATAGTAACCGTCCTCAGGAGTATTCATACAATAGTCAACCAGTCGGTCGATGGTAGAAGTAGCCACATGCATACGAGTGTCAGCAGATGCATAGTAGATAAACACTTTACCATCCTCATCAGCTATCCAGCCATTTGCAAAGGCCACATTCATCACATCACCATAGTATTCGTCACCCTCAGGAACGAGGAAGAAACCACCAGGACGGGCTATCACCTTCGTAGGATCATCCAGTGCAGTCATATACATATACAGCACATAGCGCAGTCCGTCAGCCGTAGCACGTACGCCATGAGCCAAGTGCAGCCAACCCTTAGGAGTCTTGATAGGATGAGGACCCTCACCATTCTTCACCTCCGTAATGGTATGATATTTGCGCTCGTAGATAATCTTCTCTTCCTTAATCTCTGCATGGGTAATGTCGTCAACCAGTGCCCAGCCGATACCACCGCCTGAACCTGTATCGATAAATCCATCCTGTGGACGAGTATAGAAGGCGTATTTGCCATCGACGAATTCAGGATGCAAAACCACGTTGCGCTGTTGCGACTTTGTCTTCAGGTCAGGCAAACGGTACCAAGTCTTCAAATCCTTGGTGCGGGCAATACCTGCCGTAGCTGTTGCAGCACTCAGATTGCCTGGCTGTGAATCGTCGTGGCGCTCTGCACAGAAAACACCATATATCCATCCGTCCTCATGTGCCGTAAGACGCATATCATAGACGTTGGTAGCAGGAATCACATCGTCCGGCATGGTGATGGGCTCTTCCCAGAAACGGAAATTGTCAATACCATTAGGTGACTCAGCGACAGCGAAGAACGACTTACGGTCGGCGCCCTCTACGCGTACCACTAATATATACTTACCCTGCCACTTCATGGCTCCAGAGTTCAGCGTAGCATTCATTATGATGCGCTGCATAAGGTAAGGGTTGTCTTTCTCATTGAAGTCATACTTCCACTCCAGTGGTGTATGCTCAGCTGTGAGGATAGGATACTTGTACTTCTCATAGATACCGTTTCCCCACTCCAATGGTTGATTCTTTCTCGTCAACAGCTCCTCGTGGTGTGCACGCAGGGCTTTTACTCTCTCTTGAAAATCCATAACGTTGTTTGTTTATTCTTTTATTTTTCAATTATTTCCTTGAGGAACAATGTATTGTCTTTCTCGTATAACTGCTTAAAATACGGAGCATCTGGTTGCGATGGCGAAGGCCCAAACCATTCCTCTTTGTAGTTTCTCCATACGAGGAAGTAGCTGATAGGATACTTATCGAGCACAGGAACCAATGTCGATGTCCACCATGAAGGGTCTGTCAGGTTCTTCAGTCCACACTCTGTCAAAGCAGCCACCTTACCATGCGCTGCCGCAAACTTGGTCAGCATGTCAAGGTTTGCATCCAACTGAGACACGAAGTCCTCTTTCGTGCCCCACTGATAGCCATCAATACCCACCAGACTGATACGGTCGTCACCAGGATAGCGCTCCAAATATTTCTCTTCGGTCAAGTCAGGGGCCATACCCGGTGAATATGCCCACAGCAGGTTGTCAAAGCCATCAGCATTCAACTTATCCTGCAACATATTCCACAATGCCTTGTACTCCTCGGCAGTGCAGAGTTTCTCACCCCACCAGAACCAGCTACCGGTATTCTCATGCCACGGGCGGAAGATGATAGGCACTTTCTGTCCATCATTGGTTTTCAGTGTTGCCAGAAAGTCTGCAACACGCTGCATCCATGTCTGGAAGAGCTCGTGTTTTGCACCACCTTCTAAGATATTTCTCACGACAGTGCTGTCAGTCACATCCCATGCTGAGCCTTCAGGGAATTTCTGTCCGGCATTACCGCCACCCTCTATGGTGGTCATTGGGTTACGCGGATGCCAGCTGATTGTCACGATACCGCCACGTTCATGGTGCTTGATGATTTCCTCACGCATCTTCGTGAAAGGTACGCTATCCAGGTTCTTGGCATCACCCATCTCTATGCCACCCAGCTCAAAGCCCATCACAGCAGGCCAGTCACCACATACGTTCTTTACATCACTGGAGTCAGCCACATATTCCCATGTCAGGCCATAGAACGGATCGTCTTGATGGCCAAACATATAACCTTTCTGCTGCAACAGTTGCAGACGCTCCTGCAGCTGTTCACTCTGTGTCTTCTCTACAACGGTCTTCTGACCACAGGCAACCATCATCATGGCTACACCTATTATATATATATAGCTCTTCATAATTCTTAATTCATAATCGCAAAGCGATAACTCTTAATTCTTAGTTCTTAACTCTTAATTCTTTTATTAGCCAGTTCTCCCACTCGTCCCATTGCTCCTGGAACCAGAAGTGCCAGGTAGCCTGATAAGGAGAAATCTCTTTGGGACCAGTCACGGTATTATAGGTTGCCCACGCGGTGGTAGGAGGAACTACGTCATCGTTATAGCCAAACGAGAACCAGCCTTTCTGGTTGTTGTCAATAAGACGAGCGAAGTTCACACCGTCATAGTAACGACTGGTTTCAATCTTCTTCTCCTGTCCTTTGCCCTTATTCTCTGACTTTTTGTCAGAGTGTGGCGTTGAATTCCAATAGAAGTAGTGAGGCCAGCCACATGCTCTGCCTATCAACGATGCCGTATGGTCACACATGGCAGCATGCACAGGAGCATAATGGGTCACACGCTTGTCAAGACCAGCGGTAGCCAACGACAGGAAGCCGCCCTGGCTGGAACCCGTCACACCCAGCAGTTTGCCATCCCACGGTGTATATTGTTCAATATAGTCCAGCGCACGGATACATCCCAGTACCACACGCTTGTAGTAGCTATCGTCACGATTGTCATTGCCATAGTTCCAATAGTTCATCAGTGCACCATTGAACACATCGTCATACACCTTCTGATCCATCGTCACTGAGATACCATGGATACCTATCTCCAGCGTGATAATACCCTGCGAGGCTGTCCACACATCACCGCTATAGGGGCGAACACCGGCACCCGGCACGCGCAACAATGCAGGATATTTACCCTCTTTAACCGGAACGCACAATATTCCATAGGTACGCCAATTCCACTGCATATTCTGGAACGACACCTCATAGACATTGACATCCTTGGTGCAACGCTCCGGCAACAGACGCTTCGTAGGCATCAGGTCGGTATAGCGAGCCTGTTGGATGGCATTCTGCCAATAGTCTTTGAAGTCCTGAGGCATCACGGTCGTGGGTTCTATCTTCTCTGGCGAGAAGGCGGCACCACAGGCACCTTTGTATTCCTTGCCATTGACATAGGCCGTCACATCTACGCGGTAGAATCCCGGCTTGGTCATCTTGCCTTTCAGCGTCAGCGTACCATCCTTCAACACCACACCCTGTTTCTTCACATCTTGATACATTTCCGGTCCAGCAGCATAATCCACCTTTATATTATATAATAAGGTGTTAGACTTAGTCACGCTAATCTTAAACGTAGCGGTCTCCCCTACCTCATAGCGCCAGTCCTGATGGTCAGGGACCACCTTCACTTCGATACTGTTTCCACGCACTTGAGCCAGTAATGGCTGTAGTCCGCAGAGCATCATTAATAAGAGTAATACAGATACTTTCTTCATATTTTGTCGGGCTTGTAGTAAACTGATGCAAAGGTATAATATTTTTCCGAATATATATAATACTTTTTTGACCATTGCTGATACAAAACAAAAATAGTATAAAAA